>JAESGJ010000067.1_pt1 | contig 208779 bp, 197 predicted proteins | sample 9266241 | NCBI WGS metagenome assembly JAESGJ01 (sample SAMN14514841, study PRJNA621669) | algae metagenome | isolation source: Brasilonema octagenarum HA4186-MV1 and co-occurring heterotrophs from wet... | place: USA: Manoa Valley, Hawaii | collected 2009-07-20
CATAGGGAGAGGTCTGCTTTCGCAGAAAGCCGGGTGAGGGGTATGAGGCTTCCAGGTAGGGCTCGACCTGAACGCGCGTCGATGGCGTGCTCAGATCTGAAAGGTCATACCCCTCACCCCAACCCTCTCCCTATGGGAGAGGGGGCGCGGCGCGGTTCCCCAGCTCGAGCTAGGAGACGACCCCCGCCATATGCGATCGCCCTGCCCTACAGGAGAGGAGACCCGCGCTTCGTTCCGAGACGATGCGTTGGACCGGACCCATCAACCGGAAACGGTATCACCGGCGCCCACCGCCGCGACGCCCTCCGGCGTACTGACCGAGCATCGGCGCCGACACCGCGCGGCATTCCGCGATGCAAGCACGCGCTTCGACGACCCGGGCATCGCCGCGCGTCTCGGGGTGCGATCTCCCCAGGGTTCATCCCCGAGCGCTTGTCAGCCTCCCGGGAATGCATCTATAATTATTGATGCGAAATGCGGCCGGCGCTCACGGTGCCGAGCCTATAAGAATCGTTACTCAGGGAGAGACCATGCGCCCGAAGTCGTGCAAGACGGCAGCCCTGGCGGCTGCCGCAGCGCTCGCCGTGGCAGCCCCGGCCGCGGCCGACTGGAAGCCGGAACGTCCCGTCGAGTTCGTCGCAGCCGCCGGTCCCGGCGGCGGGACGGACCTTTTCGCCCGCGTCGTGCAGTCGGCCCTGTCGAAGGAGAAGCTCCTCGATGTGCCTGTCATCGTCACCAACAAGGCCGGCGGTAGCGGGGCCGAGACCTTCATCTACGCCAAGACCTCGGGCGGCGATCCCTACAAGCTCTTCTTCGGCACACAGGACGCCTACGCCCTGCCGCTGGCCAACAAGCTGTCCTACAGCCTGAAGGACCTGGAGCCGGTCGCGGCGATGACCTTCGACCCGTTCATCCTCTGGGTGAACCCGAAGGCCTCCGGCATCGCGGACGTGAAGGGCTTCATCGAGAAGGCGAAGGCGGCGCCCGGATCCATTAAGGTCGGCGGCGCCAAGGCCAAGGAAGCCGACGAGACCCTGATGACGCTCATCGAGAAGGCGGCCGGCATCGACCTCTCCTACATCCCCTACAAGAGCGGCAGCGAGGCCGCCGTGCAGGTCGCGGGCGGCCACATCCAGGCCAACGTCAACAATCCGAGCGAGAGCGTGGAGCAGTGGCGGGCCGGCGTGCAGAAGCCGCTCTGCGTGTTCGAGGAGGCCCGGTTGGCCGACACCACGGTCATCGCCGACGGCATGTCCTGGAACGCGATCCCGACCTGCATCGAGGCGGGCCTCGACATCAAGTCCTTCGCCCAGCCGCGCACCATCTGGGCGGCCAAGGGCCTCCCGCCGGAGGCGCTGGCCTACTACACCAACCTCCTCCGGAAGGTCGCGCAGACCGAGGAGTTCAAGGGCTACATGGCACGCGGCGCGCAGATCCCGCGCACGCTCACCGGCGACGAGCTGAAGGCCTTCATCGCCCGGCATCGGGCGACCTACGCCGAGTACTACAAGAACAACGGCTGGCTGAAGGGCGCAGTGGATTGAGGTGCGGCGGCGGCGCCGACGGCGCCGCGCATCCGGAACCCGAGCAGACGGATCTGACCGCCCGCGCGCAAGGCCGGGACGGAACGGCAGGATCATGCCCATGGACATCTCACGCCGGACCGGCGAGATCGCGACGTCGGCCGCAACCGCGCTCATCGGCCTGACCGTCTGCTACGGCGCGCTGGAGAACGGCATCGCCTGGGAGGAATCCGGCCCGAGCTCCGGCTTCTTCCCCTTCTGCGTCGGCTGCCTGATCGTCCTCGGCAGCGCCGTCACCGGCGCGCAGGCGCTGTTGCGGCCGGTCGCGGGGTCGCCGCCCTTCCTGGACGCTGAGCGCGCCCGCGCCGCGATCCTGTTCTTCCTGCCGATCGTGGCCTTCGCCGCACTCTCGGCCTGGCTCGGCCTCTACATCGGGATGGCGATCTACATCTTCTACGCGATGTACGTGCCCGGAAGGCTGAGGCTCGCGACAGCGATCGCGGCAAGCCTCGCAGTCGCGGTCGTCAACTTCGTCATCTTCGAGAAGCTGTTCATGGTGCCCCTGCTGAAGGGGCCCGTGCTGAACGCCGTCGGCATCTATTGAGGCGCGGACCATGAGCAACATCAGCCTGCTTCTCGACGGCTTCGCCGTAGCGCTCAGCACCCACCACGTGCTCATCATGGTCGGCGGGGTCCTGCTCGGCCTCGTCGTCGGCGTCCTGCCGGGCCTCGGCGCGCCCAACGGCGTCTCGCTCCTGCTGCCGCTGACCTTCTCGATGGATCCGGTCTCGGCGATCATCCTGCTCACCAGCATGTACTGGGGCGCGCTGTTCGGCGGCTCGACCACCTCGATCCTGTTCAACATCCCGGGCGAGCCCTCCTCGGTCGCCACGACCTTCGACGGCTATCCGATGGCCCGGCAGGGCGAGGCGGTGCGCGCGCTGACGCTCGCCTTCTCGTCGGCCGGGATCGGGGCGCTCACCGGCGTCATCGTCATCACGCTGCTGTCGGGCTGGGTGGCGAACTTCGCGCTCCGGTTCGGCGCGGCGGAGTACTTCGCCGTGTACTTCATGGCGTTCGCGAGCTTCATCGGGATGTCGAGCGGCTCGCCCTTCAAGACGCTGGTCTCGATGATGCTGGGCTTTGCCTGCGCCACCATCGGCGCCGACACCATCTCGGGCGAGAGCCGGCTCACCTTCGATTTCGAGCAGCTGATCGGCGGCGTGAGCTTCCTCGTCGCGGTCATCGGCCTGTTCGGCCTCGGCGAGCTGATCATGACCATGGAGGAGAACCTCCAGTTCCACGGCGTGAAGGCCCGGCTGAGCCTGCGCGAGATCGTCCGGGCCGTGCTCGAACTGCCCCGCTACTGGGCCACGATCGTGCGCAGCGCGCTCATCGGCTGCTGGATGGGCATCACCCCCGGCGGCCCGACCGCGGCCTCCTTCATGAGCTACGCGATCGGCGCCCGCTTCGCGAAGGACAAGACGCGCTTCGGCAAGGGCGCGCCGGAGGGCATCGTGGCGCCGGAGACCGCCGACCATTCCGCCGGCTCCTGCGCGCTCCTGCCGATGCTGGCGCTCGGGATCCCGGGCTCGGCGACAGCGGCCGTGATGATGGGCGGGCTGATGATCTGGGGCCTGGCGCCCGGGCCGATGCTCTTCACCACGCGGCCCGACTTCGTCTGGGGCCTCATCGCCAGCATGTATCTCGGCAACATCATCGCGGTGATCCTCGTGCTCGCGACGGTGCCGATGTTCGCCTACATCCTGCGCGCGCCCTTCCGCATCGTCGGCCCGATGATCACCGTGATCTGCATCATCGGCGCCTACACGGTGGCCAGCCACACCTTCGATATCTGGCTCGCGCTGGTCTTCGGGGTCGCCGGCTACGTCTTCAAGAAGCTCGACTACCCGCTCGCGCCCTTCGTGCTGGCCATGGTGCTGGGCGACAAGGCCGAGGACGCCTTCCGGCAGGCGATGCTCACCTCGGGCGGCTCGGCCTCGATCTTCTGGTCGAACGGCCTCGTCGGGACGATGATGGCGCTGGGCGTCCTGCTGCTCTGCCTGCCGCTGATCTCGAGACTGCTGCGCGAAACGGGGATCGGCCTGCGCCGGAAGGCGCTGCCGCCGCAGCGGGAGATCGGCTCGACATGAGCGCGGATGTGAGAGAATGGTCCTGTTCCGCGATGCCCCGGACCGGCGGGCGAGACGGTGGAGCTGCCCCATGTCCGGCAAGACGCTGATCCGCCAGAGCCTGCACGAGTCGCTCGTCGCGCCGCTGCGCGAGATGATCCTCTCGGGCGAGCTCCGCGCCGGCGAGAAGGTGCCCGAGGAGCAGCTCTGCGAGCGCTTCGGGGTGTCGCGCACGCCGATCCGCGAGGCGCTGAAGGTGCTGGCGGCCGAGGGCGTGCTGCAGATCATGCCCCATCGCGGCGCCATCGTCGCGCGGATCACCGAGGATCAGGTCAACGAGCTGTTCCCGATCATGGCCTCGCTCGAGCGGCTCGCGGGCAAGCTCGCCTGCGCGGCCGCCACGGATGCGGACATCGCCCGCGTGCGGGCGCTTCACGACGAGATGATGCGCCTCTACGCGGCCGGCGACGAGCCGAACTATCTGGCCGCCAACCGGCGCATCCACGACGCGTTCTTCGTCATCGCCGGCAACGCGACGCTGCACGCCTACTACCAGCAGGTGCTGACGCGGATCCATTCCTGCCGGTTCGTGATGCGCAAGACCCCCGAGCACTGGCGCGCCGCGGTGCTCGAGCACGAGCAGATGATCGCGGCCCTCGAAGCGCGCGACGGCGATACGCTGGGCGCCCTGCTGGAGAAGCACGTGACCGGAACCACCGTCGGCATCGCCCGCGACTTCATCCGGCGAAAGTCGGCCGAGGACGGCGCGGGCCGGCATCCCGCGGCGCGTCAGGCCTCGGCCTAGCCGCGACCCGGGACGGCGGTGCCCCTGTCGGGGACGACCGACCGCATCGATCTAATTATTGATTACAGGACACCGGCCGCTCGGCGGCTTCGGAGGGACTGATGACCGACACGCTCGAACACCGCGAGGCGAACCCCACAGCGCACCCGGAGGCGGACCGGGGCACCCCGGCGGCGCCGCTCCCGCTGTCGGGCGTGCGAGTGCTGGATTTCAGCCAGGTCATGGCCGGCCCGTTCTCGACCATGCTGCTCGCCGATCTCGGCGCCGACGTGATCAAGATCGAGCCGCCGACCGGCGACCAGACCCGCTCCGCGATGGGATTCAAGATGAAGGGGCCCGACTCGATGGGCTTCCTCAACATGAACCGCAACAAGCGCTCGATCACGCTCGACCTGAAGAGCGAGGCGGGCCGCGAGACCTTCTACCGGCTGGTCGAGACGGCCGACATCCTGGTCGAGAACTACCGCCCGGGCGTGGTGAAGAAGCTCGGCGTCGATTACGAGACGCTGAAGGCGATCAACCCGAGGCTGATCTACGCCTCGATCTCCGGCTTCGGCCAGACCGGCCCCTGGGCCGACCGTCCCGGCTTCGACCTGATGGCGCAGGCCATGTCCGGCGTGATGAGCGTGACCGGCCATCCGGGCATGCCGCCGGTCAAGGCGGGCGTGCCGGTCGCCGACATCGGCTGCGCGCTGTTCTGCACCTACGCGCTGCTCAGCGCCTATATCGGCCGGCAGAAGAGCGGTGAGGGCCAGTACATCGACGCCTCCCTGTTCGAGGCGGCGCTCGCCTTCTCGATCTGGGATACGTCCGAGTACTGGGGTACCGGCGTCGTGCCCGGCCCGGTCGGCACCTCCAACAAGATGAGCGCGCCCTACCAGGCGGTGGCCTCCAAGGACGGCTACTTCGTCATGGGGGCGACCAACCAGAAGCTCTGGGTGCAGCTCTGCGGCCAGATCGGCCGGGAGGATCTGCTGGCGGACGAGCGCTTCGCGAGCAACCCGCTGCGCCTGCGCAACCGCGCCGCGCTGATCGAGGAGTTGGAGAAGACCTTCGTCACCAAGACCTCGGATGAATGGGTCGACGAGCTGCTGGCGGTCGGCATTCCGGCGGGCAAGATGAGCACCTACCCGGAAGCGTTCGAGAGCGAGCACGGCCGGCACCGCAACATGCGCCTCGAGATCCCGCATCCGCTGGAGGGCACGGTGCCCAATATCGGCTTTCCGGTGAAGCTGATGGGCACCCCGCAGCAGATCCGCCGGCATCCGCCGCTGCTCGGCGAGCACACCGAGGGCGTTCTGGCCGAGATCGGCCTGGATGCGGGCGAGATCGCGGGATTGAAGGCGCGGGGAGCGTTCGGCGCATGAGCGGACAGGTTCACTACACCGTCGAGAACGGGGTCGGCGCGGTCGTGTTCGACCGCCCCGAGGCGCGCAACGCCATGACCTGGGCGATGTACGACGCGCTGGGCGAGATCTGCGAGCGCATCGTCCGCGAGGGCGATGTCCGCGCCGTCACCTTCCGCGGCGCGGGCGGCGAGGCGTTCGTCGCCGGCACCGACATCGAGCAGTTCCGCGGATTCGAGACCGGCCAGGACGGGCTGGCCTACGAGGCGGTGATCGACACGCGCATCGGCCAGATCGAGCGCCTGCCCGTGCCGACGGTCGCGATCGTGGACGGATGGGCGATCGGCGGCGGCCTCGCCATCGCGGCGGCCTGCGATTTCCGCATCGCCACGCCCCAGGCCAAGTTCGGCATCCCGATCGCGCGGACGCTCGGCAACTGCCTGTCGATCGCCAACGTCGCCCGCGTCGTCGCCGCGCTCGGCGTCGCGCGCGCCAAGCGCGTGCTGATGCTCGCCGAGGTGCTCGGCGCCGAGGAAGCGAGGGCGGCGGGCTTCGTCGCCGAGATCGCCGAGCCGGAGCTGCTGGACGAGCGCGTCGGCGCGATGGTCTCCAAGCTTCTCGCCAACGCGCCCGTCACGATGCGCGTCGTCAAGGAGGGTATCCGGCGGGTGGTCGGCGACGGGCTCCCCGACGGCGACGATTTGGTGGCGGAATGCTACGGCAGCCGCGACTTCAAGATCGGCGTCGAAGCCTTTCTCGCCAAGAAGAAGCCGAGCTGGACAGGCACGTGATACGGGTTCCGGTCGGTGGGTTCGGTCTGACGCATCGTCTCGGACCGAAGCGCGGGTCCCCTCTCCCATAGGGAGAGGTCTGCTTCCGCAGAAAGCCGGGTGAGGGGTACGAGGCTTCCAGGTAGGGCTCGACCTGAACGCGCGTCGATGGCGTGCTCAGATCTGTGAGGTCATACCCCTCACCCCAACCCTCTCCCTATGGGAGAGGGGGCGCGGTGCGGTTCCGTTGGCGATCTCGGAGACGACCCCCGCCATGTGCGATCGCCCTGCCCTATGGGAGAGGGGGCGCGGCGCGGTTCCGTTGGCGATCTCGGAGACGACCCCCGCCATGTGCGATCGCCCTGCCCTATGGGAGACGGGGCACGGCGCGGTTCACCTCATGCGGCCGAACCCAGCAACCGGAGGCTGCCTGATTCCGGGCCCCCGGTGATCGCGGGGGTCCCCCGCCATCGGGGCCGATCGGGAGAGCGGTCGGGACCGGCGGAGGGGGAGATCGAGCGGGATCTCTGCGCCGGGACGACACCCGCTCGATCGAAAAACCGCTCCGGGGCGAGGATGGCCCGGCGAACCGCCGGACCTCAGAAGACCACCGCCTGCCCGTCGCGCCGCGGATCGCTCGCCGCGACGTAGCCGTCCTCGGCGGGATCGCCCATGCGCCAGATGAACTGGCCGGCGCCGAAATCCTGGTAGCTGTCGTTGATCACATCGACCCTGTGGCCGCGCTCGGTGAGCGCCTGCACCGTCTCGGGCGGCATGGTCGATTCGACGTTGATGCTCAGGCCTTCGTTGACGCGCCAGCGCGGTGCGTCGCAGGCCGCCTGCGGGTTCTGGTGGTGATCGAGCATGCGCACCAGCGTCTGCACGTGCCCCTGCGGCTGCATGTTGCCACCCATCACCCCGAAGCTCATCACCGGCGCACCCGCCTTGGTCAGGAAGCCCGGGATGATGGTGTGGAAGGGGCGCTTGCCCGGCGCCACCACGTTGGGGCTCGCCGGATCGAGGTGGAAGCCGTGGCCGCGGTTCTGCAGCGACAGGCCCCATTCGGGCACCACGACCCCCGAGCCGAAGCCCATGAAGTTCGACTGGATGAAGCTCACCATCATGCCGGAGGCGTCCGCCGCGGTGAGATAGATCGTGCCGCCGGAGGCCGGGTTGCCGGGGCCGAAATCCTGCGCCCGCGCGCGGTCGATGAGGCGGCCACGGGCCTTCAGGTAGGCCGGGTCCAGCATCTGCTCGGCCGTCACCGTCATGCCGGTGGGGTCGGCCACGTAGCGGTAGGTGTCGCTGAACGCGAGCTTCATCGCCTCGATCTGGAGGTGCTGGCTCTCGGGCCCGTCCGGCGGCAGGCTGGCGAGGTCGAAATCCTCAAGGATGCCGAGCGCGATCTGCGCGGCGATGCCCTGCCCGTTCGGCGGGATCTCGTGGAGCGTGTAGCCGCGGTAATCCTTGCCTGTCGGCTCGACCCATTCGGGTCGGAAGGCGGCGAGATCCGCAACCGTCATGGCGCCCCCGTGCGCGGCGGCGTGGCGGGCCATCGCCTCGGCGATCTCGCCCTCGTAGAAGACCCGGGGCCCGTGCTCGGCCAGGGCGCGGAGCGTGCGGGCGATGCCCGGCAGGCGCACCCGCTCGCCGACCTCCGGGGCGCGCCCGTGCGGCAGGAAGACCTCGGCGAAGCCCGGCTGGCCGGCGAGGTCCGCCACGCGGGCGGCGGCCGCCCATTTTTGCTGCACCACGATCGGCGCGAGGTAGCCGCGCTCGGCGATCTCGATCGCCGGCTGCATCAGGTCGCCGAAGGGCAGGCGCCCGAAGCGCTCGTGGAGCGCCGCCCAGGCCGCGACCGCGCCCGGCACCGTGACCGAATCCCAGCCGCGCATCGGCGGGCGGGCCGCCGCGCCGTACTTGCGGCGGAAGTAGTCGGGCGTCCAGGCGGCCGGCGCGCCGCCGGAGGCGTTCAGCCCGTGCAGCTGCTTGCCGTCCCACAGGATGCAGAAGGCGTCCGAGCCGAGCCCGTTGCTGCAGGGCTCGGTGATGGTCTTGGCCGCCGCCGTGGCGATGGCCGCGTCCACCGCGTTGCCGCCCTGCCACATCATCCGGAGCCCGGCCTGCGCCGCGAGCGCGTGCGAGGTCGCCACCACGTTGCGGCCTAAGATCGGCATGCGCAGCGAGGGGTAGCCGTGGTTCCAGTCGAAGGGCTTCATCGATTCGGTCCGTGATTCCCGGTTCGCGCGGCGGGCTCGGCCCTCCTGTTGCGCCGATCCTCCCCGCCGCACAAGTTGTGCCGTCCACGGGCGCGCTGGCACGGATGCTGCTTGGAACACCGTGTGCCACAGGATCGCGTCGCCGCGGTCTTGACGAGCCGGCCCGCGCGCCGGACCCTCCTGGCCGACCAATCCTCGCACGAACGGGACAACTGGATGTTGCGTCTTGCCGCCGCCTGCCTCGCCGCAGGGCTCGCGCTCTCCGCCGCGCCGCTCTCGGCCCAGACCCTGCGCTACGGCTTGATGGAGGATCCCGACGCCCTCGACCCGACGCTGGCCCGCACCTTCGCCAGCCGCATGGTCTTCGCCGCGCTCTGCGACAAGCTCGTCGATATCGGGCCGGACCTGAAGCCGGTGCCGCAGCTGGCCACGAAGTGGGAGCTGTCGCCCGACGAGCGGGTGCTCACCGTGACCCTGCGGCCGGGTGCCAAGTTCCACGACGGCGAGCCCGTGAACGCGGCGGCCGCCAAGTTCTCGCTCGAGCGTCACCTGAAGATGCCGGGCTCGCAGCGCCGCGGCGAGATCGCGCCGATCGACACCGTGGAGGTCGTGGACGACCTCACCTTCAGGATCACCCTGAAGCAGCCCTTCGCGCCGCTGATGGCCCAGTTCACCGACCGGGCCGGCATGCTGGTCTCGCCGAAGGCCGCCGAGCGGCTGGGCGACAGGTTCGCCACCGCGCCCGTCTGCGCCGGCCCCTACAAGTTCGTCGAGCGGGTGCCGCAGGACCGCATCGTGGTCGAACGCTTCCCCGATTACTGGAACAAGGACCAGATCCACATCGAGCGCATCGAGTTCCGGCCGATCCCCGACAGCACCGTGAGGCTGACGAACCTGCGCGCCGGCCAGCTCGACCTCCTGGAACGCCTCGCCCCGACCGACGCGCCGCAGGTGGCGCGCGACGCCAAGCTCAAGCTCGCCTCGACCTACGAGCTCGGCTTCCAGTCGGTCCTGTTCAACCTCGCCAAGGCCGGCTCGCCGGTCGCCGACCCGCGCGTGCGGGCGGCGTTCGATCTCTCCCTCGACCGGGCCGCCATCAGCCAGGTGGTGTTCAACGGCGAGTTCCTGCCCGGCAACCAGTGGGTCTCTCCGAAGCACCCGGACTACGTGAAGGAGTACCCGATCCCGAAGCGCGACGTGGCGAAAGCCAAGGCGCTCCTCGCCGAGGCCGGCCAGCCCAGGCCCCAGATCACCCTGATGGTCTACGCCAACAGCGAGGCGCCGCAGGTCGGCCAGGTGATCCAGGCCATGACCAAGGAGGCGGGCTTCGACGTGAAGCTGCAGGCCACCGACTTCACCACGGCGCTCGATGTCGCCGACAAGGGCAACTACGAGGCCTATCTCTACAACTGGAGCGGCCGGCCGGACCCGGACGGCAACACCTTCAGCTTCCTCGCCTGCAAGGCGCCCCTGAACTATCCGCGCTACTGCAGCGAGGGCGCCGACGCGGCGCTCCAGGCCGAGCGCGGCTCGGTCGATCCGGAGAAGCGCAAGGCCGCCTGGAAGGCGCTCGCCGACAAGGTGCTGACCGAGCGCCCTGCCGTCTACCTGATGCACCGCAAGCTGCTCTGGGCCTACAGCCCGAAGCTCACCGGCTTCGTGCCCTATCCGGACGGGCTCGCCCGCTTCACCGGCCTGAAGCTGAACTGATGCTGCGTTTCCTGGCCCACCGCCTCGCCCTGGCGGTCCCGACCCTCGTCATCGCCTCCATGATCATCTTCGCCCTGCAGCAATTGCTGCCGGGCGACGTCGCGACGGCGCTGACCGGGGAGGAGCGCGACCCCGAGGTCATCGCCTTCATCCGCGAGAAGTACCACCTCGATCAGCCGCTGCCCGTGCGCTACGCCTACTGGGCGGGCGGCGTGCTGCAGGGCGATCTCGGCGTCTCGGTGCGCCTGCAGAAGCCGGTCTCCGAACTGGTGCTGGAGAAGCTGCCGGTCACGCTGGAACTCGCCTGCCTCGCCATGCTGGTGGCGCTCGCGATCGGCGTGCCGATGGGGATCCTCTCGGCGGTCAAGCAGGGCACCTGGATGGACGCGGCCGCCAACGGGGTCGCGCTCTGGGGCCTGTCGGTGCCGAACTTCTGGCTCGGCATCCTCCTGATCCTGCTGTTCTCGGTGCATCTCGGCTGGCTGCCGGCCTCCGGCTACGTGCCGCCCGGCGAGAGCCTCGTCGAGAACCTGCGCTCGATGGCGATGCCGGCCTTCGTCCTCGGCAACGCCATCGCCGCGGTGATGATGCGCCACACCCGCGCGGCGATGCTCGGCGTCCTGGGCTCCGACTACGTGCGCACCGCCCGCGCCAAGGGCGTCTCGCCGTTGCGCCTCGTCCTGCGCCACGCGCTGCCCAATGCGGCGATCCCGATCATCACGCTGGGAGCGCTGGAATTCGGACAATTGCTCTCGGGCGCGGTGCTGACCGAGCAGGTCTTCTCCGTGCCGGGCTTCGGCAAGCTGATGGTGGACGCCGTGTTCAACCGGGATTTCGCCACGGTGCAGGGCGTCGTGATCTGCACCGCCGCCACCTACATCGCCCTCAACCTCGCCGCCGACCTGCTCTCGGCCGTGGTGAACCCGAAGCTGCGCCGCGCATGAGCACCGGCGCGCCTCTCACCGAAGCCGCCGGCGTCGCCGCGCCCGCGGCCGCCACCCCGCGCGAGCCCGGCTCCCTCTCCGCCTTCTGGCGCCGGCTGCGCGCCCGGCGGAGCGCGGTGATCGGCCTTGCCATCGTCGTCGCGCTGGTGGCGATCGCCGCGCTGGCGGACGTCGTCGCACCCTACGATCCGACCGCGACCGACTGGGGCGCGGTGCGCGCCGCGCCGAGCCTCGCGCACCCGTTCGGCGGCGACGAGGTCGGGCGGGACGTGCTGTCGCGCATCATCTACGGGGCCCGCGCCTCGCTCGGTGCCGGCCTCGTCTCGGTGGCGCTCGCGGTCGCGCTCGGCCTGCCGATCGGCCTCCTCGCGGGCTATGCGGGGGGCTGGGTCGATGCGGTGATCATGCGCCTCACCGACGCGCTCCTCGCGATCCCCTTCCTGATCCTGGCGATCGCGCTGGCCGCCTTCCTGGGCCCGAGCCTCACCAACGCCATGCTGGCCATCGGCCTCTCGGCCACCTCGACCTTCGTGCGGCTCACCCGGGCGCAGGTGCGGGCCGTGGCGGCGGAGGAGTTCGTGGAGGCGGCGCGCGCGGTCGGCAACCCGCCCTGGCGGATCGCGCTGGTGCACATCCTGCCCAACATCGTGCCGGCGATCCTCGTGCAGGCGACGCTGACCATCGCGGCCGCCATCATCGCGGAGGCGAGCCTCTCCTTCCTGGGCCTCGGCCAGCAGCCGCCCGAGCCGTCCTGGGGCGCCATGCTGACGGTCGCGAAGAACTTCATGGACCAGGCGCCCTGGATGGCGATCTGGCCGGGCGTCTCGATCTTCCTCGCGGTGCTCGCCTTCAACCTTCTGGGCGACGGGTTGCGCGACGCCCTCGACCCGAGGCAGCGGACATGAGCGAACCCCTGCTCGACGTGCGGGACCTGCGCGTCACCTTCGACACGGAGGGCGGCACGGTCCACGCCGTCAACGGCGTCTCCTATCAACTTTCCGAGGGCGAGACGCTCGGCATCGTGGGCGAGTCCGGCTCCGGCAAGAGCGTGCACGTGCTCGCCATGCTGGGCCTGATCCCGCGCCCGCCCGGGCGCATCGCGGGCGGGCAGGTGCTGTTCCGCGGCCGCGATCTCCTGGCGCTGCCCGAGCGCCAGCTGCGCAAGGTCCGGGGCGGCGAGATCGGCTTCGTGTTCCAGGATCCGATGAGCTCGCTCAATCCCGGCATGACCGTCGCCCAGCAGATCGTCGAGCCCCTGCGCATCCATCTCGGGCTCGGCAGCCGCGCGGCGCGCGCCCGGGCGCGCGAACTCCTCGACCTCGTGCGCATCCCGAACGCGGCCCAGCGCCTCGACCAGTACCCGCACGAATTCTCCGGCGGGCAGCGCCAGCGCGTGATGATCGCGATCGGGCTCGCCTGCCGGCCGAAGCTCCTCATCGCCGACGAGGCGACGACCGCGCTCGACGTGACGGTGCAGGCCGAGATCATCGCGCTCGTGCAGGAGCTGAAGCGCGAACTCGGCATGGCGATCATCTGGATCACGCACGACCTCGGCGTGGTCGCCGGCATCAGCGACACCGTGCAGGTGATGTATGCCGGGCGCATCCTGGAGCGGGGCCCCGTGGACGACATCTTCGGCGACCCGCGCAACGCCTACACGCTGGGCCTGCTGCGCTCCCTGCCGGACCTGAGCGGAGGCCGCGCCGGGCGCCGCCGCCTGCACCAGATCGACGGCAGCCCGCCCGACATGCGCCGCCCGCTGCCGGGCGATCCCTTCGCCCCGCGCAACGCCTACGCCACCGCCCGCTGCCGCGCCGAGATGCCGCCGCTCGTCCAGGCCGCGGGCGCCGCGCCCGGCCATCTCGTGGCGGCCTGGTACGACCTGCCGGCGCGGCTCGCCGAGGAGAGCGCCCGATGAGCGCGTCAGCAGCCCCCATCCTGTCGGTCCGCAACCTCTCGAAAGCCTATCCCCTGCGCGCGTGGTGGGGCGGCAAGGCGTCCGTGTTCCGCGCGGTCCACGACGTCAGCTTCGACATCGCGCCGGGCGAGACGCTGGGACTCGTCGGCGAGTCCGGCTCCGGCAAGTCCACGATCGGCCGGGCCGTGACCATGCTGAACCCGCCGACCGCGGGCACCGTCGCCTTCGAGGGCACGGATCTCGCCACGCTCCCGCCCCGGGCGATGCGGCGGATGCGCGGGCGCATCCAGACCGTGTTCCAGGACCCCTACGCCGCGCTGAACCCGCGCATGAGCGTCGGCGCCTACGTCGCCGAGGCCTTCCGGCTGCACCGGCCCGGGATGGGTGCGGGCGAGCGCCGCGCGGCGGTCGAGCACCTGTTCGAGCGGGTCGGCCTCGATCCGGCCTTTCTCGGGCGCTTCCCGCACCAGTTCTCCGGCGGCCAGCGCCAGCGCATCTGCATCGCCCGGGCCATCGCGCTCAGGCCGAGCTTCATCGTCGCGGACGAGCCGATCGCCGCGCTCGACGTCTCGATCCAGGCGCAGGTGGTCAACCTTCTGCAGGACCTGCAATCCGAACTCGGCCTCTCCTACCTGTTCATCTCCCACGACCTGCGCATGGTGCGCTACCTCTGCCACCGCGTCGCAGTGCTCTGGCGCGGGCGCATCGTGGAACTCGCCGAGAGCGACAAACTCTACGAGGACCCGCGACACCCCTACACGCAGCGCCTCCTCTCCGCGGTGCCGCTGCCGGACCCGGTCGCCGAGCGCGCCCGCCTCGCCGCCGCCGATCCCCATCTCCCGCCGGATGGGCAGCCGGGAGACCTCGTCGAGGTCGCGCCCGGCCACTGGGTCGCGGGCAGGGCGATCGCATAGGGCGGGGGTCGTCTTCGAGATCGCCACTGGAACCGCGCCGCGCCCCCTCTCCCATAGGGAGAGGGTTGGGGTGAGGGGTATGACCTCACAGATCTGAGCACGCCATCGACGCGCGTTCAGGTCGAGCCCTGTTCGGACGCCTCATACCCCTCACCCGGCTTTCTGCGAAAGCAGACCTCTCCCTATGGGAGAGGGGACCCGCGCCTGACCGGGGCTAGGCTCGCTCGGCATATGCGATCGCCCTGGGGTCGCGGGCGCGACCTAGAGCGCTCTTGCGCCGAAGCGGACGCCGGTTCGGCGCAAGAGAGCACGTTGATACAGGAGGCTAGAGCCGTTCCCGATTGCAACGCGATCGGGAGCGGCTCTAGGCCGGGCGGCGGCCCGCCATGATCTGCTCGGCGGCGGCGCGCATCACGGCGGCCGCGCGCGCGATGCCGGCGCGGTCCACGTCGAGATGGGTCGTCGCGCGGATCTGCTCGGTCCCGAGCGCCCGCACGCGAACGCCCTGCGCGAGGCAGGCCTCGGCGAAGGCGGCGGCCGGGACCCCGAGCCCGGCCACCGAGAAGCTCAGGATGTTCGACTGCCCCGCCCCGGGCTCGAAGGCGAGGCCCGGCACCCCGGCGAGCGCCGCGCCCAAGCGGCCCGCGTTGGCGTTGTCCTCGGCGAGCTGGTCGATGTGGTGGTCGAGAGCGTAGAGCCCGGCCGCCGCCAGCACGCCGCTCTGCCGCATGGCGCCGCCGAGCCGGTACTTCCAGCGCCAGGCCTCCGCGACGAAGGCCCTCGTCCCGCACAGGACCGCGCCGACCGGGCAGCCGAGGCCCTTGCTCAGGTCGATCCAGGCGCTGTCGAACCCCTCCGCGTAGCTGCGCGCCGGGATGCCGGTGGCGGCGACCGCGTTGAGGAGGCGTGCCCCGTCGATATGGGCTCGGAGGCCGCGCGCGTGGGCGATGTCGCGGATCGCCCGCATCGCCGCGAGGTCCCAGATCGAGCCGCCGGAGAAGCTCGTGGTCTGCTCGATCGAGATCAGGGCCGAGCGGGGCGCCGTGCGCTGGACGACGCGGATCGCGCCCTCGGCCTGCTCCGGCGTGTAGAGGCCGTTGCGCGTGGGAAGCGCCCGCACCGAGACGCCCCCGATCGCGGCGGCGCCCGCGGCCTCCGTGTTGTAGATGTGGGACTGGTCGTCGACGATGATCTCGTCGCCCGCCCGCGTCTGGACCAGGATCGCGGCGAGGTTGCACATCGTGCCGGACGGCATGAACACCCCGTCCTCCATGCCGAGGAGGTCCGCCACCCGCGCGCAGAGCGCGTTGGTGGTCGGGTCCGAGCCCGACTGCTCGTCGCCGACCTCGGCCCGGGCCATCGCCTCGCGCATCCCCGCGGTCGGTCGGGTCTGGGTATCGCTGAACAGATCGACGGTCACGGTCACTCCCGGGATGTGCGGCCGGCGCGTGCGGCAACGGCACCGGGCAGACCGCGCCCGGCCGAGGTCTTATACCGTTTCCGGTTGTTGGGTTCGGACTAACGCATCGTCCCGGAACGAAGCGCGGGTCCCCTCTCCTGTCGGGAGAGGGACAGGGTGAGGGGTATGAGGCTTCCCAGAAAGGCGCTGAGCTGAACGCGCGTCGATGGCGTGCTCAGTCCTGTGAGGTCATACCCCTCACCCCAACCCTCTCCCTATGGGAGAGGGGGCACGGCGCGGTTCACCACACGCGGCCGAACCGATCAACCGAAGGCCGTACTATAGAACACTCTTCCGGCCGCGCCCGCCCCGGCGGCGGCCCGAGCGCAGAGGACCGCACGATCATGGCAGCAGGCGTCCGGGCGAGAGCCCTCCCGGCGGCGGAATCCGCGGAGCTGGAGCGGCGCCTCGCGGGAGCGGTGAGCGGCGAGGTCCGCTTCGATGCCTTCACCCGCGGCCGCTACAGCACCGACGCCTCGATCTACCAGATCATGCCGGCCGGCGTGGTCATGCCCCGGAGCGCGGAGGACGTCGCGGCCTGCCTGGGCGTCGCGGCCGAGCAGGGCGTGCCCGTGATCCTGCGCGGGGGCGGCACCTCGCAGAACGGCCAGCCGATCGGATCGGGCCTCGTCCTCGACTGCTCGCGCCACTTCGACGGCATCCGCGCCTACGACCCGGAGGCCGGCACCGTCACGGTCGAGCCGGGCCACGTGCTGGAACGGCTCAACACGCGGCTGCGGGCCGATGGCTGGTTCTTCCCCGTGGAGCCCTCGACGGCGAGCCGCTGCACCATCGGCGGCATGGCGGGCAACAATTCCTGCGGCGCCCGCTCGCTGCGCTACGGCAAGATGAGCGACAACGTGCTCGGCCTCGACGCGCTGCTCCACGACGGCACCCCCTTCCGCTTCGGGCCGACCGGCAACGATGCGGACGGCGTCGCCGGCTCAAGACCGGTCGCCGACCTCGCCCGGCGGATGCTGGCGCTGGCGGAGGCCCATCGCGACGAGATCGAGAGGGTCTATCCGCGGGTCCAGCGACGGGTCGGCGGGTACAATCTCGACAGCCTGATCGAGGCGCGCCCGAACCTCGCCCATCTCCTCGTCGGCTCGGAGGGGACGCTGGCGGCCACCACCGCGGTGACGCTGAAGCTCTCGCGCCTGCCCGCCCACCGGGTCATGGGCGTGTGCCACTTCCCCTCCTTCCGCGCCGCGATGGAGACGACGCGGGCGATCGTCAATCTGGCCCCGGTCGCCGTGGAACTCGTGGACAACAACGTGCTGGTGCTCGGTGCCGACATCCCGCTGTTCCGCACGACGCTCGCCGACATCACCCGCGGGCAGCCGAACTGCCTGCTGCTGACGGAGTTCGCGGGCGACGACCTCGCGGCGCTCAAGCGCGACCTCGGGCGCCTCGACGCCTGCATGGGCGACCACGGCTTCCCCGGCGCGGTGGTCGAGGTGGTGGAGCCGGCGCGCCAGCGCACCGTCTGGGAGGTCCGCGAGGCCTGCCTCAACATCATGATGTCGATGAAGGGCGACGCGAAGCCGGTCTCCTTCATCGAGGATTGCGCGGTGCCGCTCGAACACCTCGCCGACTACACCGACGCCGTCACCGAGGTGTTCGCCAAGCACGGCACCCGCGGCACGTGGTACGCCCACGCCTCGGTCGGCTGCCTGCACGTGCGCCCCATCCTCGACATGAAGCTCGGCGGCGACGTCGCCCGGATGCGCGCCATCGCGGAGGAGACCGCGGATCTGGTGCGCCGCTACCACGGCTCCTACTCGGGCGAGCACGGCGACGGTCTCTCGCGCTCGGAATTCGTCGAACCGCTGTTCGGCGCGCGCCTGACCCGGGCGTTCGAGGCCGTGAAGGACGCCTTCGATCCGGCCAACCACCTCAACCCCGGCAAGATCGTCCGCGCACCCAGATTCGACGACCGCCGGCTGTTCCGCTTCAAGCCCGACTACCGCGTCGCGGCGCCCGCGAGCCCCGCCCTCGACTGGGCGGACTGGGGCGGGTTCGGGCCGGCGGTCGAGATGTGCAACAACAACGGCACCTGCCGGAAGCTCGCGGGCGGGGCGATGTGCCCCTCCTATCGGGCCACGCGCGAGGAGCAGCACCTCACCCGCGGGCGGGCCAACACCCTCCGGCTCGCGATCTCCGGGCAGCTTGGGCCGGACGCCTTCACCAGTCCCGAGATGAAGCGCACGATGGACCTGTGCGTCTCCTGCAAGGCCTGCCGCCGGGAATGCCCGACCGGCGTCGACATGGCCCGCATGAAGATCGAGTTCCTGCACCACTACCACGCCCGCCACGGCCTGCCCCTGCGGGAGCGGCTGGTGGCCGAGCTGCCGCGCTATGCCGGCGTCGCGGCGGCGCTCGCCCCGCTCCTCAACCTGCGCGACCGGGTGCCGGGGCTCGCGCATCTCTCGGAGCGGGTCGCGGGCCTCTCCGCCCGCCGCTCGTTGCCGCGCTGGGGACGGCCCTGGCGCGAGGCGGGCGAGCTCGCCCATCCCCAGGACGTCGTGGGGGAGTTCCGCGACGTCGTCCTGTTCGGCGACACCTTCAACCGCGCCTTCGAGCCGGAGAACCTCGAGGCGGCCGAGCGGGTGTTGCGCGCCGCGGGCTACCGCCTGCACCGGGTTGGCCCGGCCCGGGGCCGGCGTCCCCTCTGCTGTGGGCGCACCTATCTCGCCTCGGGCCAGACCGACCGGGCACGCGCCGAGGCGCGGCGCACCCTCGCGGCCCTGCTGCCCTACGTCCGGGCCGGCGCCCGGGTCGTCGGGCTGGAGCCCTCCTGCCTCCTCACCTTCCGCGACGAGTTCCTGGCGCTCCTGCCCGGCGAGGAAGCCCGCACCCTCGCCGGAAGCGCGGTGCTGTTCGAGGAACTGCTCGCGACCGACCTCGCGGCGGGACGGACCGAGCTGAGGCTCGCCGACCAGGGCGGCCGGGTGGCCCATCTGCACGGGCACTGCCACCAGAAATCCTTCGGCGCGATGGGCGCGGTCGAGACCGTGCTGCGCCGCGTCCCGGGCCTCGACCTGCGGGTGGTCGAATCGAGCTGCTGCGGCATGGCCGGCGCCTTCGGCTACCGGGCCGAGACGATCGACGCGTCCTTCGCCATGGCCGAGCTCTCCCTGTTTCCCGCGCTCCGGGCGGCCGGGCCGGACGATCTGGTGGTGGCCGACGGCACCAGCTGCCGCCACCAGATCCACGACGGCCTGGCCCGCCGGGCCGAGCACGTGGCGCGCGTGCTCGACCGGGCCCTGCGATGACCGCGGGGCCCTCCGGCGACCGGCCGGTCCGGACCGGCCTCCCTCAGCCCGCAAGGCCGAGGGCCGCCCGCGCCTCCGCCGGGGTCGCGACGCGGCGTCCGTGGCGCGCGATCGCCTCGACCGCGAGGCCGACGAGCTCGGCGTTGCTCGAAGCCAACCGGTCCTTCGTGATCCGGATGTTGTCCTCCAGACCCGTGCGCACGGCGTCGGCGCCGCGGGCCAGCGCCCAGTCCATCACGCGGGCCTGCTCGCGCCCGATCCCGGCGGCCGTCCAGGTCGCCTGCGGCAGGACGCGGCGCAGCTCGGCCAGCAGGATGTCGAGCAGGTGCTCGTCCGCCGGCATCGCGTTCTGCACGCCCATCACGAACTGCACGTGGGGGCGCGCATCCATCAGCCCGGCCTCGACGAGGCGCCGGGCCCCGTGCAGGTGCGAGAGGTCGAAGATCTCGATCTCCGGCCGCACGCCGTAGCGCTTCATCTGCGCCGCGAGGTCGGCCACCAGGGTGGCGTGGTTCTCGTAGACGATCGTGGGAAAGTTCACCGAGCCGGTGGAGAGCGAGGCCATGTCGGGCCGGTGCTGGAGCGAGAGGCCGCGGCTCGCCGGGTCGCGGCCGCGGCCTCCGGTCGAGAACTGCACGATCATGCCGGGGCAGTGCCTGCGCAGCCCCTCCTGGACGGCCGCGAACTTCTCCGGGTCGGACGAGGGCGTCTCGTCGTCGTTGCGCACGTGGATATGGGCGAGCGTCGCGCCGGCCTCGAAGGCTTCCTGCGTCGCGGCGATCTGCTCCGAGACCGTGACGGGCACCGCCGGGTTGTCCCGCTTGCGCGGTACCGAACCGGTGATCGCCACGGCGACGACGACGGGGGGCTGGCCTGTCATGCGGGTCTCTCCGAGAGCGAAGGCGCCGGCTTCACCGCGGCGACGCCGCGGCGACCGGCCGACCTTGCGCCCGCCATCCTCCAAGTCGCGCCCCCCCGCAACCCCGGCCATCGTGCCGGGCACCGGGCATCGGCTTCCCGGGGCCCGAGAGGGCCTCGGCGAGCGTGGCCCGGGCTCGGCTGACACGGCTTTTCATGGTTCCGGTCTGACACCCCATCACGGCCGCCGCCGCCTCGTAGGTCATGCCCTGGGCTCCGACGAGGAGGAGCGCCTCGCGCTGGGATGCAGGCAACGTGGCCATAACGTCCCACACCTTCTGCAGGTCCATGCCGTGTTCCTGGACCGCCGGCGTGGCAAGCCGCGAGGCCAGCGCGCCGTCCGCATCCTCGACCTCGCGCTTGTGCTTGCGACACTCGCTGTAGAACTGGTTACGGAGAATCGTGCAGAGCCACGCCTTGAGATTCGTTCCGGCGACGAACTGCTCCTGCTTGGTCCAGGCCTTCAGCACGGTTTCCTGCACAAGATCCTCGGCGCGGGCAGGATCCGTGACGAGGGACAGGGCGAAGGCCCGCAAGCCCGGTATCACGGCGAGGAGGCCGTTCTGGAAGTCCGCGGCCGCCTCGGTCCGATCCGGTATCAGACCGTCGATCTGCGCGATCAGGGCCATCAAGTGTTCAGACGGCCGCGCCTCGGGCAGGGCACCGTAGAGCGCCCGCAGCTCGCAGCCGAGATGATCGAGCCACGTCCCCGGCGCGGGCGCTGCCGGCGCGACGCGTCGATCGCCCAGGGGAGCCTGACCAAGGCCGCTCGCTATCAGCATGTCCCTCAACCCGCATGAGCCGGGCTGCCCCACGGGCGATCGCCCGGTGATCCAGCCGTACAGTGAACACCTAACCCCGACGGGGTGGGGGATCGTTCCCAATCCCGTCGCGTTTGCGGTGTGGATCCGGGAAGACGGCTCATGTGATGCGAAGACGCGTGACCTACAGCATCGTCGACTGCCCCGACGGGCGATTCGCCGTCGTGGCCATCTCGGCTTCCGGTACCGCGTATTGCCGCGACGGGTTCCTGACTCTCGCGGAAGCCGAAACCTGCGCCGAGTCCCTGTGCACCGTGATGGCGGTCTGCGGCGCACCTCTCATGCGACGGGACGGCGGCCCGGGCCGCATCCCTCCCTACGCGCCATACAGGCCGAACGCGCGGCCGTTCTAGGGGAACGGATGCTGTCGCGACCGTGTCGGTGCGGCCGGCATGCGTTCAAAGATGTCCATCGACGTGATGCAGGGGCCCGGCATGGTCCGCCACCCCGATCAGGCCCACTTCGGCATGCACGCCGGCGTCCGCGGGCGCGTGGCTCGTTGCGGAATTCGGTCCGTGGCCGGCATCGGCCGCGAACACGAGGTTGCCGTGCGCGTCGAGAGCCGCCGCAAGGGGCTTGGCTCGGCCCTGATCCTCCGCGGCAACCGGGTGGTTCGCATCGGCCGCCCCGTTCTGTGCGCGCGCCGCTGGCACACCCGCCGCGGCGCCGTCCGGCGTCGGTCCGCCAGGTATGCCTGGATCGACCTTGTCTCTGCCGTTGCCGCTTGAAGGGCCGGTCCGGTCGAGGCCCGCGCCGGGTGCATCGCTGGCGCTTGGACCCTCCGGAGCGCCTGCCTCGCCAGCCGACAGCGCTGCGTGGGTGGCGTCCGTGGAGGCATGCGGCGTTGGTCCGCCCTGCTCGCCGGGCTCGAGCTTGTCCCTGCCGTTGCCGGCGGAGTGCCCGGGATTGTCCAGGCCGTTGCCCGGCGACGCGGCGGTCGCGTGCTCTGCACCTACGCCCTTGGCCGGCCCATGTCCCGCCGTCGCAGCCCCGGCGGAGGTGTCCGCGGCCGGCCCGGCATGCTCGCCGGGATCGACCTTCTCCTTGCCGTTGCCGGCGGATTGCCCGGGATCGTCCAGGCTCTTCCCCTGCAACCCATCGGCCGTCGCGTGCTCCGGAACGGCTCCCTTGCCTACCGATGGCCCGCCAGTCGCGGCGTCCGCGGAGGCGCTCGATGTCGGTCCGCCACGCTCGCCGGGATCGACCTTATCGTTGCCGGCGGATCGTGCGGGATCGTTCGGGCCGCTGCCCGGCGACCCAGGGGCATTCGAGGCGCCCGCGTCCGCTGCCGCGCTCTCGTTATGCCCATCGGGCGCAGTCTCTGCCGTCGCATCCGTGCCCGGCCCGCCATGCGCGCCCGAATCGACCGTGCGCCCGCCGTCGCCGGCGGATCGCCAGGCTACGTCGAGATCGGTGCGGGCTGCCTCGGATGCCGGCAGGTCGGCCGGCTTGCCACCGCGCTCGAACGCCGGTGTCGCTGCGGTGACGTCCTGATGGGTCGCGTCGGCCCGGCCCGCGCCCTTCTCGTCGCCGCGCTGGCCCTGCGGCCGGCCGGGAGCGTCGTCGCCGTCCCGGTCGTCCGGCCCGGGGGCGTGCGGCGGCTCTTCGCGATGCGCCGTCCGGCCGGTCGCGGCATGGATCGCGCCCGCCCCCTCCGCCGCATCGATGCCCTTCCCGGCTCCCCGCCCCTCCCCGACCTCGAGGACGGCGTCCGCCGCTTTGCGCAGGGAGGCGGGACCGATGACGGGGGAGGCCGCCGAGACCGCGTCCTGCACCGGGTGGCCTCGTTCCTGAGGTCCCCTCTCGGACGTCGCCTCGACCGCGCTGCCCGCGGACGCAAGGACCCGCTCGGTGGCGCCCGAACCGCCGGACGACCTCGCGGCGTGCTCGGATTCGGCTGCCGGACTCGATCCCACGGCGCGGGACGGGGCGGTCGCACCGGACCATCCGGGGACACGACCGTCCGGCTCCGGATCGGCGTGCGTCGGCGCCGTCTGCGCGACCGTATCGTGGGCAGGATCGACCCCGGCTCTCGGGGAGGCGCCGGTCGAGCCCGCCTGCGCGGCGGAGCCGGAGCCTACCCCTGCCCCGGTTGGCGTGGTCGAGAGAGGCGTGCCGCCGCCCCCGGCGCCCGCGGTGCTCTCCGTCGGTGCGGGTGTTCCCGCTTCGCTCGCGCCTTCCTGGGCCGCGGCATGCGCACGCGATGCGGCCGGCGCTTCAGGCTCCGAGCGCCCTTCCGCCTCCTCGGCCGCGAAGGCGGCGAAGATCATCGCGGAGAACACGATCGCCTCGAACTGCTTGCGATGGTTCTCCCGAGCCTCGGGCTCGGCCGATCCCGTCGCGCCGGCCGCCGACGGGGCCTCGCCCGGCGGCGGCGGCGCGGGGCCGGCGCCGGTGCCGTCCCATCCGGACGCCCGGGCATCCGTCGATGACAGGCTGACGGCTGCGGCGGCAACGAGCGCGGCGAGCAGGGCGGCTGGATGGACCGTGACCCGCGTGCCGTCGCCCCGGTGCCGGAGCGGCAGGAGTTCGGGATGGCGTTCCGCGACCCGGTTGATGAGGCTGCGGAAATCGCTGCCCCACATGGGCTCCTCGAGGACCTCGGAGGCGACCAGATAACGGCCGCCGATCCGGGCGAAATGCATGATCGCGGCGCCGTCCGGCCTGCAGAAGACGAACCAGGGCTCCGCCTCGTCGCTGAGCCCCTGTTCGCTATCGATCGACAGCCCCGCCCGGACGAGGGCGGCCTCGACGCGGTAGAATTCCGCGAGTTCCTGCTGCGACCAGCCGCGCCGGGCCATCGCATCCGGGCGAGGGAACGAGAGCACCTCACTCATCCGAACCTCCGTTCCGCAGATGCCGGGTCGCCGCGCCTCTACCGTTCATGGAAGCCGCGTCCCAGCGCGTCGGAGAAGGGGGCGACGAGGTAGTCGAGGGCCGTGCGCTCGCCGGCCGAGACCACGACCTCGGCCGGCAGCCCCGCGTGCAGGCGCGGCCGCACCGCGTCGGGCAGGAGCCGGTCATCGATCTCGACGGTTCCGGCGAAGTAGGGCTGCTTGGTCCCCTCATCCACCAGCCGGTCGCGCGAGACGGTGGTGAGGGTTCCGAAGATCGCGGGCATGCGCCGTGTCTGGAAGGCCGGAAACTTGATCTCGGCCCGCATGCCGGCCTGGATGGCCTCGAGGTCGTTGGGCGCGAACTGGACGCTGATCACGAGTCTGTCGTTCGTCGGCACGATCTCCATCAGCGCCTCCCCGGAGCGGATGACCTGCCCGAGCGTGTAGACCTTCAGGCCCTGGACGACGCCCTGGTGCGGCGCGCGAACCTCGTGCCGGCGCAGGACGTCCTGGGCGACGACGAGTTTCTCGCGCAGCTCGGTCGTCCTCTGCCGAGTCTCAAGCAGCTGGGCCGTCAACCCCTCCTGAACCTTCTGCCGGAGCTGGGTGGCTTGCATCCGGGCCTCGCTGATGCCGTTGCGTGCCTTGGCGGTGTCGGCCACGGAGCGCCCGATCACGCCCTCGAGCCGCGTGCGCTCGCGCTCCATGACGAGGACCCGCGACAGCGGAATCAGGTCCTTCTCGCGCAGGCTGCGCAGGCCAGTCAGCTCCTGCCGGATCAGGGCGACCTGCTCCTCCACCGACGCCTTCTCGACCGCTAGCCCCGAGATCTCGGTCTCGAACTGCGTGACCCGGCTCTCGATGAGCGCGAGCTGAGCCCGGAACGACGCGCGCCGCTCCGCGAGCTGGCTCGCCTGGTCGGCGATCATGCGGGCGACGGCGCCCTCGCCTTGCCGGGCGGCGATCTCGGCGGGCAGCGGCAGCTCGGACGCCGGCTCCTGCTCGGCGCGCAGCCGGGCTTCGAGGATCAAGGCGGCGTCGAGCTGGCCCCGCAACAGGTCGGCGCTCGCGCGCGACTGCAGGGGATCGACGCGTAGCAGCACGTCGCCAGCCCGCACGCTCTGCCCGTCGCGGACCAGGATCTCCTGGACTATGCCGCCTTCGAGGTGCTGGACCACCTTGCGACTCCCCTCCACGACGACCACGCCGGGGCCGATGACGGCGCGATCGAGTCGCGCGAGAGCCGCCCATGTGCCCGCCACCCCAAAGGTCGCGACGATGAGCGCGTAGCCCGCCACCGCGTAGCGACGCCAGTGGATCGCGTCCGCGGGCGTGGACGGCCCCCGCGACGGGGACCGCGGCCCGATCGGCAGCGCCGTGTGCGTCTCGATCCGCGCCGTGGACATCGCCTACCCCGCGTTTCGCTGCGCTTCGGCGCCGCGATGGGCCTGCAGCGCGTTGGCGGCCGTCGGTATCAAGGTCGGCCCCGGTCGGGGCCCGATCATCTGCGCGAGGACCTGCTCGGCCGGACCACAGCTCTGCAGACCGCCGCCGCCCATGACCAGGATCTGGTCAGCCTCGGTGAGGAGGCCGACCTTGTGCGTCACGATCAAGACCGTGGTCCCGGCCCGTCTCAGCGCCGTCACCGCCTCCATCAGGGCGGCCTCGCCCGGCTGGTCGAGGCTCGCGTTGGGCTCGTCGAGGACCACGAGGCTCGGCTCGCCGAAGAGTGCGCGGGCGAGCGCGATGCGCTGGCGCTGGCCGCCCGAGAGACCGGTCCCGGCTCGTCCGATCCGCGTGTTGTAGCCGTCCGGGAGGGATTGGATCAGCGCGTGGCAGCCGGCCCGGCGTGCCACCGCGATGACGGCTGCATCGTCCGCGTCGGCGAAGCGCGCGATGTTCTGCGCCACCGTACCGTCGAACAGCTCGACGTCCTGCGGCAGGTATCCGACGTGGCGTCCGAGCTCCTGCTGGTCCCAGTGGCGCAGGTCGGAGCCGTCGATGCGCACGCTCCCGTCGAGGAGGGGCCAGATTCCCGTGATGGCGCGAACCAGCGTCGACTTGCCCGCCGCACTCGGTCCGATCACGCCCACGACACTGCCGGGCTGCAGGCGGAAGCTGACGTCGCTCAGGATCGGCCGGGTCGAACCGGGCGCCGCGACCGAGATGGCCTCGGCCTCGATCAGACCGCGCGGGCGCGGCAGCGTCAGCCGTCGCGCGTCCGGCGCGGCGGCGGCGAGGTCGCTCAGCCGGCGATAGCTGGCGCGGGCAGCCACGAACCCCTTCCAGTTCGCCACGACCGACTCGATCGGCGCCAGGGTCCGACCGATGATGATCGAGGCCGCGATCATCGATCCGGCCGAGATCTCCCGGTGAATCGCCAAGTAGGCGCCGGCGCCGAGGACCAGCGTCTGGAGGAGCATCCGGACGAACTTCGTCGCGGCCACAATGAGGCCGGCCCGGTCGCTCGCGTCCGCTTGACGCCTCAGCACGTCGTCGTGGCGACCCCGCCAGACGCCGCGCAGGGCGGCGAGCATTCCCATTGCCTGCAGGAGCTCGCCGTTCCGGAAGGTCGCCGCCGCCTGCTGCCCAGCCTCGCGCGAGGCCCGGTTGGCCGCGTCGAGTGGCCGCCGGGTCGCGATCTCGTTGACGAGCGTCAGACCCAGGATGGTGCCGCCGCCGAGCAGCGCCATCCAGCCAAACCAGGGATGGAGGACGAAGCAGGCGACGAGGAAGATCGGGGCCCAGGGCACATCGCAGAAGGCTAGAAGGCCGCTGCCGGTGAGGAATTCGCGCAGGATATCCATGTCCCGCAGCGCCGACTCGTGCTGCGCGCCCGGCCGCAGCAGCGCGCCGCGGTGGGCGGCATCGAAGACCGGGTTCGTGATCTCCCGGTCGAAGATCATGCCGCCGCGGACCAGGAGGCGCGAGCGCAGCATCTCCAGGGCCGCGTATACGGCGATGCCGAAGGCGGCGATCAGCGTGAGCCCGATCAGCGTCGTCTCGTTACGACTGGGCAGGACCCGATCGTAGATCTGGAGCATGTAGAGAGGGCTGACGAAGAGCAGCAGGTTGATGAAGAAGCCGAAGACCACGGCGGTCGCCAGCACCGGCCGCATCGCGCGGAAACCGTTGTCCAGCGCCGAGCGCATAGGGCGAGCCCTCTTCCTGTTCACGCAACGCCGGCACGCACGTCGTGCCCCGATCACTCCGTATAACGCACGGACGGGGCCAGCCCTACGGTGCCTGGACCGGCGAACGGACGCTGCGGATGCGTCGTCCCCGTCGGCAAGAATACACGGGATGCGATAATAGGGCCGTTCGAATACGTTCCAAGCGCTTCCCACCGCGAACCCGACGTCGTGCCGCCAAGTGCGAGCGAGAGGATTCCGGGAGCGCCTGGACAGGGTTCGGCGTTCCTGAAATATGGATATCACTGTACAGGCTCTGGCGCACGGCAGTGATTGCGCACGGGAGGCACGCCGCGGTGTATGCTCATCACCAACGTCTGGACTCCGAGGCCGTGCTGGAGCTTCGCCGGGAGGGCGGCCGGTACCTGAAGGAGCTCAGGGAGGCGCGCGGCCTGTCGCAGAGGCAGCTCGCCCAGATGGTCGGGGCGGAATACTACACCTTCATCTCTCAGCTCGAGACGGGTCGGGGCCGGATACCGCCGGACCGCTACCGTGCCTGGGCGGACGCGCTCGGGGTCGCGCCGCGAGACCTCGTACGGAACGTGATGCGCTTCTACGATCCGATCACCCACGAGATCCTGTTCGGCGAGGAGCCGCAACCGGGCAGGTAGGCAGCGTCGGATCGGACCTAGCGGGATCGACCCTCGATGCCGGCACGGTCCGTCGGCACCTTGCCCCCGTCCCCCAGCGGGATCGAAATAGGACAAGCGCGATGCGTGGAGGCGCGGCACCCGCGCCTCCACGCGAAGCGCGGTTCAGCCCTCGATGATCCGCTCGCCGAGCTTCCGATCGACGGTCGCGACCGTCCGGTCGATCTCGGCGTCGGGCTCGCCGAGCTGGTGCGCGATAAGCTTCACCAGAAGATCGACCCGCTCGATGAAGGGCGCCCCGTTCGCGACCGCGCGAGCCGCCGAGGAGGGCTTGAGCAGGCTCTCGGCCGCCTTGGCGTACTTCTCGAACGGAACTTGGTCGGCCGGGTCGGCGCCGAGCCGCCGAGCCAGGGCGTCCACGTGCTCGTAGATCGCGCGGGACTGGGCGAGGTCGCCGTGCACCGCCTCGCGGATGGAGCGGGGCTCGCCGGGGGTGATGCAGCGGTAATTGCCGGTAAGCAGCATCGACCACTTGGCTAGCGGCACGAACAGCGATTCGAACACCTTGAGCTTGACCGGCACGTCGTGGCCGTCGAGGCGCACCGCGTCGATGTCGGCCTCCAGCTCGCGCAGCAGCCGGTTATGGGCTTCGTCCGCGAAGGTCGCCGCCTTGAAGTTCGTCGGCAGCCCGACATGGAGCACGTTCGCCCCCTCCTCCGGCGGACGGAAGGCCTGCGGGTCGGGCGAGCACAGCGAGACGAGGCCCGGCTCGAACCGGTCCCAGACGCCCGCATTGGTGTAGGCCTCCTCTAGGTCCATGCCTGCCAGCCCCGGGATCCGCTTGAGATAGGGCAGTGGCGGCATGTTCATGAGCGAGAGGCAGGGCAGCTTCGCCGCCGCGATCTTGATCATCAGCACGCGGATCGTGTGATTGTTGTACTGCGGCTCCTGCATGGCGAGGCCGACGAGGTCGTAGCGGGAGACATCGACCTCTTCCGGTGGCGTCGCGTCGAGCTTGCCGGGCAGGTCGCGCGAGTGGATCGCTCGGTGCTCCGGCTCGTCGCGCAGCTTGATCCGGACCTCGGTCCCCTCGGCGTTGATCAGATCCGCGGTCTTGCGGCGGCAGACCAGCGTCACATTGTGGCCGGCCATCAGCAGTTTGGTCGCGAGCAGGGAACCGTAGGAGGCCCCCAGGATCAGGATGTTTCTCGGCACGTCTTCTCTCCCCGGCGTCCGTTGTTGCGTTTGTTGTTCGCTGCCGGGCGCTGAGCCTTGTGGCCCACCGCACCATCCGCGGGACCGAGGGATGGCAGTCGGCCCAGGAGAAGGCAACCCGGCTGGTATACCGGGCCGCGCGCCGCGCAGTGCGGATCCACGGCCTTCGGCGTCGCGCCGGGCCCGACGCCGAAGGTGCGGCGCCGCACGAATGTGGCGAAACCTTGGCCTTAAGCTGGCGTTTACAGCTCAACGAAGTCACCCCCACCACGGAGACCGATCATGACCAGCCTGAAGGCACGCCTCACCGCCGCCGTGGCCGCCGGCCTCACCGCCGCCGTCGCGCTAACCGCCTACGCGCAGACCCTGGCTCTGCCGACGCATTTCGTATGAGGCTTCGCCGCGAGCGCGGCGTGGGACGCAGGCTACGGGTCGCCCCCTGTCCGTCGCGACCGCATCGCCGCGACTCTGTAGATGGTCCTGATCCTGGGAGTGGACGGCGAAGCGATGGTGCGGGCGGTCGGATTCGAACCGACACGTATTGCTACGGCGGATTTTGAGTCCGCTGCGTCTACCGTTTCGCCACGCCCGCGCGCGGCCAAGACCCTGCATCGACGATCCAGAGTCGGGCACTGCCCCCTTATCGCAGGCGTGTCGGAAGCGCCAGCAGTGCGTGACAGGAAGCGCAATACAGCCCTCCGGTCGAAGCTTGCCGAGCCGCTGGATAATAGATAGCATCCTATCTGTTGAGCGGCAGCGATGCCGCGTATGGTCTCCCTCGGACGGACGGTGGGCGGTGGCGGCAGCGGATCTGCGGCAGATCCGGCAGGCTTATACCCAGACGCTCTTGCTGGCGGGGCGGCGGTGGCGCCGGCTCGCCGACATGGCCGCGGTCGCCCACGGAACCTCGGAGGCGACGGCATTACCCCTATTGCTGATCGCCCGGATGGGAGGCGAGCCCCGCCAGAACGCCCTCGCCGAGGCGCTGGGTATCGAGGGCCCGTCGCTGGTCCGGCTTCTCGATCGGCTCTGCGCCGCCGACTTGGTCCAACGCCGGGAAGACGCGACCGACCGACGCGCGAAGGTCCTGCGCCTGACGCCGGCCGGACAAGCGGCCGCGGCGAAGATCGAGGCTGACCTCGACCGCCTCCGTGAGTCGGTGTTCGCGCAGGTGAGTGCTGCCGATCTCGAGGCGGGCCTGCGGGTGTTCCGGGCCGTCCAGGCGCCGCTCGGCGGCGAGGCAGACGGGGGGACGGCATGAACTTGCCGGGCTGGCGCGACTGGGCCTTCTCGATCAAGACCTTCGGGGCGGCGATGCTGGCGCTGTTCCTGGCGCTCTGGATCGACCTGCCAAAACCCTACTGGGCCGTCGGCACGGTCTACATCACCAGCCAGGTGCTGGCCGGGGCAACCCGGTCGAAGGCCGTGTACCGGATCGGTGGAACGGTGCTTGGCGCCGTGCTGACGGTAGCCCTCGTACCGAACCTCGTGGATGCGCCGGAGCTTCTGGTGCTCGCCATCGCGCTCTGGGTCGCGCTCTGCCTCTACGTCTCCCTGCTCGACCGGACGCCCCGGAGCTACCTGATGATGCTCGGCGGCTACACGGCCGCGCTGATCGGCTTCCCGGCGGTCGGCGAGCCCGGCGCGGTCTTCGACACCGCAGTGGCGCGGGCCCAAGAGATCACGCTCGGCATCCTCTGCGCAAGCCTGGTCTCCTCCGTCGTCCTGCCCCAGTCGGTGGTCCCCGCGATCGCGGGACGGCTCGACCTGTGGCTGCACGACGCGCGGGCCTGGGTGGGCGACGTGCTGGGCCGCGCCCGTCCGGCGCGGGACACGCAGGCGAAGCGGTTGCGGCTGGCCTCGGACGCGATTGCGTTCGACGCGCTCGCGACGCCGCTGCGCTACGATATGATCGGCGCGGAGCGCTCGGTCGAGGCCATGGCGACGCTTCGCCAGCACATGCTGATGTTCCTGCCGATCGTCTCGGCGATCGCCGACCGCATCGAGACTCTAGAGCGGGCACGGGCCCTGCCCCAGCGCCTGCGGGACCTTCTCGACGAGATGGCCGCGTGGATCGCTGCCGGCATCACCGACCCGGCCGAGGCCGCACGGCTGCGCGGGACCGCGGAGGCTCTCGCGCCGGATCTCGGGGCGCAGCCCACTTGGGACGACCTCGTGCGGGCGAGCCTCCTCGCCCGGCTCGTCGACTTCATCGACCTTCGCCAGGACACCCGGCTGCTGCAGCGGCACATGGCCGACGGAAGCCCCGTGGGCGAGCCGCTCGCCTTCCGGTACACCGCCGCGGCCCGCACGATCCGGCATCGCGACCACGGAATGGCCCTTCTGTCGGCCGTCGGCGTCTTCCTCTCGATCCTGCTCACCTGCGCGATCTGGATCGCCACGGGTTGGCCGGACGGCGCCGGCGCCCCGATGATGGCGGCGGTCGCCTGCAGCTTCTTCGCCGCCCAGGACGATCCCGCGCCGTCCATCCTCGGCTTCGCGAACTCGGCCATCGTCGGCGCGCTGGGGGCCGCGATCTACCTGTTCGCCGTGCTCCCGCTCGCGACCACCTTCGAGATGCTGGCCCTGGCGTTCGCCCCGAGCCTCCTGCTCTGCGGTGTGTTCATGGCGCAGCCGCGCACGGCGCCGCTGGCCATGGGCGCCGCGGTCAACGGCCCCACCCTGATCGCGCTCCAGAGCAGCTACAGCGCCGACTTCGCTGCCTTCGCGAACTCGGCGATCGCCGTGATCCTCGGCATGTGGACGGCGGCCGTGGTCACGCGCCTCGTGCGCTCGGTCGGCGCCGGATGGTCTGCCCGGCGCCTGCGGGCCGTCAACCGCCGCAGCCTCGCCCGGGCCGCCGGGCGCCACGGAGCACAGAACGGGCTCGAACTCGCCGCGCTCATGCTTGATCGCGTGGGCTTGATCGCGCCGCGCCTCGCGGCCCTGCCGTCGGACGACGCGGAATGGACGGACGACCTTCTGGCCGAGGTCCGCGTCGGCATCAACGTGGTCGAGTTGCGGCGGGACCGCCGTCGGCTATCCGGCCCGGCGCGCGCCGCGGTCGAGCGGCTTCTCGCTGCCCTGGCGCGCCATTTCCAGGGCGGGGCCGAGGCACCGCCGGCCGACATCCTCGACGCGATCGACGCCGCGCTCGATGCGGTCCGCCACGACGCCGGGCAGGCCACCGGGCGGACCGCGCTCATGGGACTCGTCGGCATCCGTCGCGGCCTCTTCCCGGAAGCTGCACCCTACCGCGCCGCCTCCGGCGCGGGGGCGCAACCGGAGCTCGCGGCATGACGGGTGAGTTCGACCTTTACGGCGTCTACGTTCCGAGCTTCGCGGCCTGGATGCTGGTCGCTTTCGTCGCCAGCGTGCCGATCAGGCGACTGCTCGCCCGCCTCGGCTTCTACCGGTTCGTCTGGCACAGGCCGCTCTTCGACCTCGCCCTCTACGTGCTGCTCCTCGGCGCCGTCGTCTCGGTCGCGGTGCCGCTCACTTCGTGAGCCGCCGCGCGCAGCCCCGTCCCCCGGATCCTCCCATGCCCCGGTACCTCGCGCTCTCCCTTCGGCTCCTCGTCACTCTGGCGACGGTCGCGGCCGCTTTCGTCGTCGGCCTCGCACTCTGGGACTACTACATGGAGGCGCCCTGGACCCGGGACGGGCGGGTGCGCGCGGACGTGGTCGCGGTGGCGCCCGACGTCTCCGGCCTCGTCACCGAGGTCTTGGTCGAGGACAACCAAGTGGTGAAGCGGGGCGACATCCTGTTCCGGATCGATCCCGACCGTTTCGCGCTCGCCCTGCGGCAGTCGGAGGCCGTGGTCGATGGCAAGCGCGCCAGCGCCGAGCAGGCGGCCGCCGACTACGCCCGCTACACGCAGCTCAGCGACGCGGCCGTGTCCCAGCAGAGGGTCGAGGCGGCGCGGGCCGCCAACCTCGAGGCGAAGGCGGCCTACGATCAGGCGATGGCCGACCGGGACCTCGCCAAGCTCAATCTCGCCCGCTCCGCCGTGAGGGCCTCGGTGAACGGGCGGATCACCAACATGGAGCTGCGACCCGGGGCCTACGTCACCACCGGGCGCGGCGTGATGGCGCTCATCGACGGCGATACGCTGCGGGTGGAGGGCTATTTCGAGGAAACGAAGCTCCCGCGCATCCAAGTCGGCGACCGGGCGAGCGTCCGGCTGATGGGCGAAAGCGCGACGCTGACCGGCCGGGTCGAGAGCTTCGCTGGCGGCATCGAGGACCGGGAGCGCACGGCGGGCTCCAACCTGCTGGCCAGCGTCAACCCGACCTTCGCCTGGGTCCGCCTCGCCCAGCGGGTGCCGGTCCGGATCGCCCTCGACCCCGCGCCCAAAGGCGTCCGCCTCGTCTCCGGCCGCACGGCGACCGTCGCGATCGAGCCGCAGGGGTCCGCGCCCGTTTTCGACCCGTTGCGGCCCTGGCGGGGCGCGGCGACGCCCGCCTCCCGGTAGGTCCGGACGGCGGACGCGATGCCGCTGCCTCCGCCCCCCTGATCGGCGCGCAACCGAAACCTAGTTTGGAGCCGATCTGAATTGTCCGCGCTCCCGCCGGCTCGCGTCGAGCCGGCGGGGGGGCGGCACACGACGCCCAGAACCGGAGAGACTCGATGGTGGACGTATCCGCCGCAGCGGCATCGCCCGCCCGCAGCGACAGGCCGGTCGGCGACGGGCCCGTCCTGGCCCGGGTGGCCTTCACAGTGAACGGCCAGAGGCGGGACCTCGAACTAGACACCCGCACCAGCTTGCTCGATGCCCTGCGCGAGCACCTGCATCTCACCGGCTCGAAGAAGGGCTGCGACCACGGCCAGTGCGGCGCCTGCACGGTGATCGTGGACGGGCGGCGCATCAACGCCTGCCTCACGCTGGCGGTGATGAACCAGGGTGCGGAGATCGTCACCATCGAGGGGCTCGGGCAGCCGGACAACCTGCATCCGATGCAGGCCGCCTTCGTGCGCCACGACGGCTACCAGTGCGGGTACTGCACGCCGGGCCAGATCTGCTCGGGCGTCGCGGTGCTGGAGGAGATCCGCGCCGGCATCCCGAGCCACGTCACGGTCGATCTCGAGGCGGCTCCGGAGATCACAGAGGCCGAGATCCGCGAGCGCATGAGCGGCAACATCTGCCGCTGCGGCGCCTATTCCAACATCGTCGAGGCGATGAGCGAAGTTGCCGGGGGACGCGCATGAAGGCCTTCAGCTACGAGCGCCCGGGGACGCCCGCCGAGGCGGCCGCGTCCGTGGCGCGAAACCCCGGGGCGAAGTTCATCGCAGGCGGCACGAACCTGCTCGACCTGATGAAGCTTCAGATCGAGACGCCAACCCACTTGGTCGACGTGAACGGGCTCGGCCTCGACAGGATCGAGCCGACGCCGGAGGGCGGCCTGCGCATCGGCGCCCTCGTGCGCAACACCGACCTCGCGGCCGACGCCCGCGTCCGCAAGGATTACGGCGTCCTCTCCCGCGCCCTGCTGGCGGGCGCATCGGGCCAGCTGCGCAATCGGGCGACCACCGCCGGCAACCTGCTTCAGCGCACGCGCTGCCCCTATTTCTACGACACCGCGCAGGCCTGCAACAAGCGACAGCCGGGCTCGGGCTGCTCGGCCCTGGACGGGGCGAGCCGGCAACTCGCCGTCGTCGGCTCCAGCGAGGCCTGCATCGCCACGCATCCGGGCGACATGGCGGTGGCCATGCGCGTCCTCGACGCGACGGTGGAGACGATCGATGCGGCGGGCACCGAGCGCAGGATCCCGATCGCCGACTTCCACCGCCTGCCCGAGGACCGGCCGGAGATCGACACCACCCTCGAGCCCGGCGCGTTGATCACCGCGGTCACGCTGCCGAAGCCGGTCGCCGGCACGCACATCTACCGCAAGGTCCGCGACCGGGCCTCCTACGCCTACGCGCTGGTCTCGGCGGCCGCCGTGATCGGCCCGGACGGCACCGGACGCGTTGCCTTCGGCGGCGTCGCCCACAAGCCCTGGCGCGTCGAGGCGGCCGAGGCCGACCTGCCCAGAGGCGCGCGGGCCGTGACCGATCAGGTCTTCGCCGAGGCCCGGCCCACACACGACAACGCGTTCAAGCTGAAGCTCGCCGAGCGGATCCTCGGTGCGGCGCTCAACCAGGCGAGGGCCTGAGCTATGAAGTTCGACACCCCCGCGGGGCAGAACCCGATCGACCGGCTCAAGGTCGTCGGGCAGCCGACCGACCGCATCGACGGCAAGTACAAGACCACGGGCACGGCCCCCTACGCCTACGAGCGCCACGACGCGGCGCCGAACGCGGCCTACGGCTACGTGCTCGGCTCCGCCATCGCCAAGGGGCGCGTCACCGCGATCGACTCCGCGGCGGCGCTCGGGGCTCCCGGCGTCCTGGCGGTGGTGACCACGCTCGACACGCCGCGCCTCAAGCGCGGCGTCATGAACACGGCCTACCTGTTCGGCGGCGACGTCATCCAGCACTACCATCAGGCGCTGGCCGTCGTGGTCGCGGAAACCTTCGAGCAGGCCCGCGCCGCCGCTTTCCTGGTCCGTGTCGATTACGCGCCGGAGGCAGGCAGCTTCGACCTCGCCGAGGCGGCGAAGTCCGCCGAGCCGGTCCCGGCCGACAGCGGCGAGGGCAGCGGCGGGGACGGTGAAGAGCGGGTCGGCGATTTCGAGGCGGCCTTCGCGGAAGCGCCGGTGACGCTCGACCGATCCTACACGACCGCCGACGAGAGCCACGCCATGCTGGAGCCGCACGCGACGACCGCGGCCTGGGAAGGCGACCGGCTCACGCTCTGGACCGCCAACCAGATGATCGGCTGGGGCCACGGCAGCATCGCCAAGATCCTAGGGCTGCCGAAGGAGAAGGTCAGGCTGGATGCGCCCTATGTGGGCGGCGGCTTCGGGGGCAAGCTCTTCGTGCGCGCGGACGCGATCCTCGCCGCGCTCGGCGCCAAGGCCGCCGGGCGCCCGGTCAAGGTCGCGCTGACGCGCCCGCTGATCGCCAACAACACCACGCATCGGCCGGCCACGATGCAGCGCGTGCGCATCGGGGCGCTCGAGGACGGGACGATCACGGCGATCGCTCACGAGAGCATCTCGGGCAACCTCCCCGAGGGCAGTCCCGAGACTGCGGTGAGCCAGACCAAGCTCCTCTACGCGGGCGCCAATCGCCTGACCGCGGTGAAGCTCGCCGCGCTCGACCTGCCGGAGGGCAACGCCATGCGCGCACCCGGTGAGGCTCCGGGCCTGATGGTCCTCGAGGTCGCCATGGACGAGATGGCGGAGCGGCTCGGGCTCGACCCGGTGGAGTTCCGCATCCGCAACGACACCCAGGTCGATCCGAACGATCCGGGCCGCCGCTTCTCCCACCGCGATCTCGTGGGCTGCCTGCGACTCGGCGCCGAGCGCTTCGGTTGGTCGAAGCGGGACGCGCGGCCGGGTGCCGTGCGGGACGGGCGCTGGCTCGTCGGGATCGGGATGGCCGCGGCCTTCCGCAACAATCTCGTGATGAAGTCGGGCGCGCGGGTCCGGCTGGACGAGTCTGGCACGGTCACGGTCGAGACCGACATGACCGACATCGGCACCGGCAGCTACACCATCATCGCCCAGACCGCGGCCGAGATGATGGGCGTCGCCCTGGAACAGGTCGTGGTCCGGCTCGGCGATTCGGATTTCCCGGTCTCCTCGGGGTCCGGCGGCCAGTTCGGCGCGAATTCCGCGACCGCGGGCGTCTACGCCGCCTGTGTGAAGCTGCGCGAGAGCGTGGCGCAGCGCCTGGGCTTCAACGCCACCGACGCGGTGTTCGAGAACGGCGAGGTCCGCTCGGGCAACCGAGCGGTGCCGCTCACCGAGGCGGTGCGGGACGGCGCGATCGCGGCCGAGGACACGATCGAGTTCGGCAAGATCACGGACGCGCAGCAGCAATCGACCTTCGGCGCCCATTTCGTCGAGGTGGCGGTCGATGCCGACACCGCCGAGGTCCGTGTGCGGCGGATGCTGTGCGTCTGCGCGGCCGGGCGGATCCTCAACCCCAAATCGGCCCGCAGCCAGGTCATCGGCGGGATGGTGATGGGCACCGGCGCGGCGCTGATGGAGAAGCTCGAGGTCGACACGCGCCGCGGCTTCTTCGTCAACCACGATCTGGCCGGCTACGAGGTTCCGGTCCACGCCGACATCCCGCACCAGGAGGTGATCTTCCTCGACGAGGTCGATGCGATGTCCTCGCCGATGAAAGCCAAGGGCGTGGGCGAACTGGGCATCAGCGGCGTCGGCGCGGCGGTCGCGAACGCGATCTACAACGCCACCGGCATCCGGGTCCGAGACTATCCGATCACCCTCGACAAGCTCCTCGACCGGATGCCCGACGCGGCCTGATGCGTGCCGCCCCCCGGGCGGCCCCGGTTGTGCGGGGCCGCCCGGGATACCGCCGATGTCTGCTGGCGTCGGCCGCACGGCTGTGCTCAAAGGGCCGCGCTCTCCCGACCGTACGACCACGGACCTGCATGATCCGCCGCCTCTACGAGTGGATACTCGCGCTCAGCGGAAAGCCATCCGCGCCCTGGGCCCTCGGCGCCGTCGCCTTCGCCGAGAGTTCGTTCTTCCCGGTCCCGCCCGACGTGATGCTGGTGCCGATGGCGGTGAGCCGCCCGGACCGGGTCTGGTTCTACGCCACGGTCACCACGGTTGCCTCCGTCCTCGGGGGTCTCGTCGGCTACGCCATCGGCGCGCTGCTGTTCGACTCGCTCGGGCAGTGGCTGATCAAGCTCTACGGCCTGCAGAACTCGGCCGCGACCTTCCAGGAATCCTACGCTGCCTACGGGCACTGGGTGATCCTGCTGAAAGGTCTGACGCCGATCCCCTACAAGCTCGTGACCATTACGTCGGGCTTCGCGCATTACAGCCTGTTCTGGTTCACGGTGCTCTCGGTCGTCACCCGCGGGGCACGCTTCTTCCTGCTGGCGGCGCTGCTGGGTCGCTACGGCGTCCAGATCCGCGGCGTGCTCGACCGGCACCTCAACGCGGTCGCGGCGATCTCCGTCGCCGTGATCGTCCTCGGCTTCGTCCTGTTCAAGGTGGTCCTGTGATCGACGAGATCGCGCTGTTGCGCCTGAAGCGGGCGGCGCTCGCCGTTCTGATCGGCTCCGTGCTGACGGTCGGCGGGGCGCTCGTGCTGGAACACATCTACGGCTACGCGCCGTGCAAGCTCTGCCTGACGGAGCGCCTGCCCTACTACGCGGCGATCCCGCTGGCGCTGATCGGCCTGTTCCTTCCCGAGCGCCTCGCCCGGCTGACGCTCGGCCTTGCCGCGGCGGGCCTGCTCTACGGTGCCGGCCTCGGCGTCTACCACGCGGGCGCCGAATGGGGCTTCTGGCCGGGCCCGACCGATTGCGGCGGCGGCAGCGCCAACCCGGCGGACCTCGGCAGCTTCCGCGACGCCCTCGCGAGCACGCGGGTGACCGACTGCTCGACCGCGGCCCTGCGCATCCTCGGCCTCTCGCTCGCCGGCTGGAACGCGGTGATCGCCTTCGTGCTCGCCTCGGTGGCGGGGAAAGCCGCGCTCAATTCCGGTCGTCGGGAACGATCGGCAGCGCCGCGACGCTGATCCCCTCCTCGATCAGGGCGCGGGCCTCCTCGGGGCTCGCCTGCCCGTGGATCGAGCGCTCCTCGCTCTCGCCGTAATGGATCTTGCGCGCCTCCTCGGCGAAGCGCGGGCCGACGGCCTCGGAGTTCGCGACGACGTGCGCCCGGAAAGCCCGTAGCATCGCGCGCACCTGCCGCTCGGGCTCGGAGATCATCGGCACGCGCGCGTCCTCGGCGGGAGCCGGCACGGGCGCGGTCGCCTGATCGGTGCGCGCGAGCCGCGGCGCCATCAGCGCCTTGCCGACCTTTGTCGAGTCGCAGACCGGGCAGGCGACCAGCCCGCGCGCAGCCTGGTCGTCGTAGGAATCGGAGGAGGGAAACCAGCTCTCGAACTCGTGGCCGGCCTCGCAGACGAGGGCATAGCGGATCATGCTCGTGGATCGTGGCGGGGTATGAGGCCGGACGTGGCGGTTCCGGCGCGCGGGCGCAATGGGTGAGGGGCGCAGCAGCGATCGCGCGCGGCATTCCGTTCCCGGATCACCCTTCGCCGCGCCCCGGGCGTCCGGGTCGGGCCCGGTGCGCGGACCGAGGCTATTCGCGAGAGTCCGCGGCGGCCACCCGCTCCACCCGGAACGGCTTGGAGTGCTGCAGGGCGGGGATCCGGGCCCGCGCATCCGCGACGCGCGCGAGATCGATCTCGGCCAGGATCACGCCGGGCTCGGCGCCGCCGGCATCCGCCAGGACGCGGCCCCAGGGATCGACGATGATCGAGTGCCCGTAGGTGTCGCGCCCGTCCTCGTGGCGCCCGCCCTGGGCGGCCGAGATCATGAACGAGCCGGTCTCGATCGCGCGGGCCCGGTGCAGAACGTGCCAATGCGCCTCACCGGTCTGCTGGGTGAAGCAGGCTGGCGCCGTCAGCACGTCCGCGCCGGACTCGGCCAGCGCCCGGAACAGGGCCGGGAAGCGGATGTCGTAGCAGATGCCGAGGCCGATCGCCGCCAGCGCCGTCTCGGCCACCACCGCGCAGGCACCGCCCGTATAGGTCGCGGATTCGCGCCAGCGCTCGCCGTTCGGGAGATCAACGTCGTAGAGATGCAGCTTGTCGTAGGCCGCCAGGATCTCGCCGTCCGAGCCGATCAGGAAGGCGCGGTTGGCCACCTTGTCGCCGTTGCGGATCGCGAGCGAGCCGACCTGCACCACGGCGCCGGTCTCGCGGGCCGCCTCGCGGAGCGCGGCCAGCGTCGGGTCGGCCTCCTGCTCGGTCACGACCGCGAACAGGCGCTCGCGGCTGCGCTCGACCAGCGAGGTCATCTCGGGCGTCTGGATGTACTGCGCGCCCGCCGCGGCGGCCTCGCGAACGCCGGCGACTGCTGCGTCGCGGTTCGCCAGAGGTTCGCGGCCCGACCGCATCTGCACGCAGGCGGCGACGAAGCTTAGAGCCTCAGGCATCGGCCGAATCCTCGAGGAGCGGGTCGAGGCGCCCGCCGCGCTCGAGCGCGTAGAGGTCGTCGCACCCGCCGACATGCGTCTCGCCCACGAAGATCTGCGGCACGCTCGTGCGGCCGTTCGCCCGCTGCACCATCGTGGCGCGGGTGCCCGGGGCCTTCTCGACGTCGATTTCCTGGAAGGCGACGCCCTTCTCCTTCAGCAGGCTCTTGGCCGCCGAGCAGTAGGGACACCAGGCCGTGGTGTAGATCGTGACCGGCTGCATGGGCGCGTCCTGCGTTTGGAACACGCCCATATAGGCGGGCCCGCGCACGGCGCCTATGGTCCGGGCGCCGACGCTTCAGGCGGCCAGCAGCTTCTCCACCTCGTTGACGAGGTCGCGCAGGTGAAAGGGCTTCGACAGGACCTTGGCGTCCTTGGGTGCCTTCGAATCCGGGTTGAGCGCCACCGCCGCGAAGCCGGTGATGAACATCACCTTGATGTCGGGGTCGAGTTCGGTGGCGCGGCGCGCCAGCTCGATCCCGTCCATCTCCGGCATCACGATGTCGGTGAGAAGGAGTTCGAACGGCTCCTCGCGCAGGCGGTTGTACGCCGAGAGACCGTTGTCGAAGGACAGCACGTCGTAGCCGGCGTTCTGCAACGCCTTGGCCAGGAAGCGCCGCATGTCGTTGTCGTCTTCCGCCAGCAGGATCTTCATCGGACGGTTCCGAACCCTTCGAATCGCACGCGTTCATTCCATAAAGGGAGCCGGTGGTAAACAAGGCGTTAGGATTTCGGGATCCGCCAGCGTGACGTGGCGCACCGCCGCGCGGGCGCCACACGGGTTGCTCCGGGGGCCGGCCTGCACCGCAGTGGACAGGGCTGCCCGCCCGCACCACACTGTACCGATGCCGACTGGCCGACCTGCTGGGGCAAGCCCGCCACGATGATACCGCCCTCCCCGGACCCCGCCGACGTCCTGGGCTTCGCGCCGCCCTTCGCGGTCGACGAGCCGGCGCGCCACACCCTGCCCTTCGTCTTCAACACCGGCCATTCCGGCGCGGTCTATCCGCCCGCCTTCCTCGCCGTCTCGAGACTGCAGCCGTTGGCGCTCCGCCGCTCGGAGGACGCCTACGTCGACCGGCTCTTCGGCAGCGTCGTGCCCATGGGCGCGCCGCTCCTGAGGGCCAACTTTCCCCGCGCCTATCTCGACGTGAACCGCGAGCCCTACGAGCTCGACCCGCGCATGTTCTCGGGCCGGTTGCCGCCGTTCGCCAACACGCGCTCGATGCGGGTCGCGGGCGGGCTCGGCACGGTGCCGCGCGTCGTCGCGGACGGGCAGGAGATCTACGGTGGGCGCCTCGACGTGGAGGAGGCGATCGAGCGCATCGAGCGGCTGTACAAGCCCTACCACCGCACCCTGCGCGGCCTGATCCAGCGCACGGCCCGCACCTTTGGCCGGTGCATCCTGATCGACTGCCACTCGATGCCCTCCTCGAGCCTCGGGCGCGAGGCGGACCCGAAGGCCGACATCGTGCTCGGCGACCGCTTCGGCACGGCCTGCGCCTCCGCGCTGACGGAGCGCGTCGAGGCGGCCTTCCGGTCACGCGGGTTCGTGGTGGTGCGCAACAAGCCCTACGCGGGCGGCTTCATCACCGAGCATTACGGCGAGCCGAACCTCGCCCGGCACGCTCTGCAGATCGAGATCAACCGCGGCCTCTACATGAACGAGGCGAGCCTTGCCGTGACGCCGGGCTTCGGCGCCCTGGCCGAGGCGCTGCAGGACATCGTCGCCGAGGTGGCGAGCGATATCGGCGATCTTTCGCCGCAGCGGATCGCGGCCGAGTAGCGGCCGCACATCGGCCCGCGGGCGGAATCGACCGGACAGAAAAAAGGCCACTCCCGAAGGAGCGGCCCGAAGTCTAGGGAGGAAACGCCCAAGAAGGGCTGCGGGACCGCGACGCCATCGCGTTCTCGCAATGCACAAAGTAAAGTGCGCCGCACAAAACACAAGACCCGGCCGACGTTTCTCACCCGCCTCCCGCGCATGGCTTGGCCGCGCGGGCTGCAAATCCAGCGGGATTCTTATGGTTGGCGTGCCATCATCTTGTTGGTGACGGTGTGCGCCGCGACGATCACGCCTTGCCGAGGAGCCGCTCGATCTCGGCTTTCAGCGGCCCGGCGAGATCCGGCCGCTCCAGCCCGTAGGCGAGGTTTGCGGTGAGGAAGCCGATCTTGGAGCCGGTGTCGTAGGTCCGGCCCTCGTAGCGCATGCCGTAGAAGCTCTGCTCGCCCATGAGCTTGATCATCGCGTCGGTGAGCTGGATCTCGCCGCCCGCCCCGGTCTCGCCCTTCTCGAGGATCGCGAAGATCTCGGGCTGGAGGATGTAGCGGCCCGAGATGATGAAGTTCGAGGGCGCCGTGCCCTGCTTCGGCTTCTCGACCATGCCGGTGATCTCGAAGGTCTGGCCGAAGGTCTCGCCCACGCTGACGATGCCGTACTGGTGGGTCTCTTGCGGCGCGACCTCCTCCACCGCGATGACGTTGCCGCCGTGGCGCTCGTAGGCGTTCAGCATCTGGCCCATGCAGCCCCGGCTCAGCATGTCCGGCAGCAGCACCGCGAAGGGCTCGTCGCCGACGATCTCGCGGGCGCACCAGACCGCGTGGCCCAGGCCGAGCGGCGCCTGCTGGCGGGTGAAGCTGGTCTGGCCGGCCTTCGGCAGGTCCCGCTTCAGCTCGTCGTAGGCGGCCTGCTTGTTCCGCTCCTGCAGCGTGCGGTCGAGTTCGTAGGCGATGTCGAAATGGTCCTCGATCACCGCCTTGCCGCGGCCGGTGACGAAGATGAAGTGCTCGATGCCGGCCTCCCGCGCCTCGTCGACCACGTGCTGCACCACGGGGCGGTCCACCACCGTGAGCATTTCCTTCGGCACCGCCTTCGTCGCCGGCAGGAAGCGCGTGCCGAGTCCGGCGACGGGGAGGACAGCCTTGCGGATTGGTTTCATCGTCGGAACCTGATCGTGGACGGAACGGCGCGGTCCGCGGAGACGCGGGCGTGCAACCGCAGAGATAGCACGACTTTTCCTCCATCAAGGCTTATTGACGCATCGACAGCAAAGCTTCACCCCGAACGGGTTGAAGAGCCGGGAGACCGCGGCGGGAGAACGGGGCGATGACGGTTCTGGTCACGGGCGGGGCCGGCTATATCGGCAGCCACATGGTCCTGGCACTGGTCGATGCGGGGCAGGACGTCGTGGTGCTCGACGACCTCTCGACCGGCTACGACTGGCTGCTGCCGCCCGAGGTGAAGCTCGTGGTCGGCGACGTGGCGGACGCGGATCTCGTCGCCCGGACGATCCGGACCCACGGCTGCGACGCGCTCGCGCATTTCGCGGCCCGGATCGTGGTGCCGGACTCGGTGGCCGACCCGCTCGGCTACTATCTGGCCAACACCGTGAAGACCCGCGCCCTGCTCGAGGCCGCCGTGCGGAGCGGGATCCGGCACGTGATCTTCTCTTCCACGGCGGCCGTCTACGGCGAGCCGGCGACCGTTCCGGTGCCGGAGACGCTGGATCCCAACCCGATCAATCCCTACGGCCGCTCGAAGCTGATGAGCGAGTGGATGATCGCGGACGCGGCCCGCGCCCACGGCTTCAGCTACGTGATCCTGCGCTACTTCAACGTCGCGGGCGCCGACCCGCGGGGCCGCTCCGGCCAATCGACGCCGAACGCCACCCATCTGATCAAGGTCGCGACCCAGGCCGCGCTCGGACAGCGCAGCCACATGGAGGTGTTCGGGACCGATTACCCGACGCCGGACGGCTCCTGCCTGCGCGACTACATCCAGGTCTCGGACCTCGCGGAGGCGCACCGTGTCGCCCTCGACCACCTGCGCGGGGGCGGCGCGAGCCTGACGCTCAATTGCGGCTACGGGCGCGGCTACTCCGTTCTGGAGGTGGTGGACGTGGTCAAGCGCGTCTCGGGCCGGGATTTCGCCGTCCGGCTCAGCCCGCGCCGCGCCGGCGACCCGGCTCGGATCGTGGCCGGCTCCGAGCGGATCCGGACGGAACTCGGCTGGGTTCCGCGCCACGACGACCTTGAGGCAATCGTGCGTCAGGCCCTCGACTGGGAAGATCACCTCGCCAAGCGCAACCGGATCTGAACCGTGCGCCCGGGAGGTCTCGCCGCGCTGACGCTCTGCCTCGGGTTGGCCGCCCATCCGGCGCCGGTCGCCGCGCAGGGCACCGTTCCGCCGGGCGCGGCGTTTGCGACCTTCGTGGCGGCGCTGCGGCCGGACGCCGAGGCCCGCGGGATCTCGCGCGCGACCTTCGATTCCGCCTTCGCGGGGGTGACGGCACCGGATCCCGCGGTCCTGGCGCGGACACGCCGCCAGGGCGAGTTCGGGCGCCCGGTCTGGGACTACCTCGTCGGCGCCGTCTCGGCCGCGCGGATCGCCCGGGGGCAGGCGCGTGCCCGCGCGCTCGCCGCGACGCTCGACGCGATCGAGGCCCGCTACCGCGTGCCGCGCTGGATCGTGCTGGCGTTCTGGGGCGTGGAGTCCGATTTCGGCGCGAGCGGCGGCAGCGTGCAGACCGTCCGCGCGCTGGCCACCCTGGCGCAGGCCCGGTACCGGGGCGACCTCTTCCGCAACGAACTCCTCGATGCCCTCGCCATCCTGCAACGGGGCGACATCGCGCCTGACCGGATGAAGGGAAGCTGGGCCGGCGCCATGGGGCAGGTGCAGTTCCTGCCCTCGACCTACCTGCGCCATGCGGTCGATTTCGACGGCGACGCTCACCGCGACATCTGGGCGAGCGACGCGGACGCGCTCGCCTCGATCGCCGCCTACCTGAAGAATCTCGGCTGGAACCCCGACCTGTCCTGGGGCTACGCCGTCACGCTGCCGCCGGGCCTCGACCTCGGCCGCTACGCGGCCGACCTCTCGGAGTTCGCGCGGGCCGGGGTCCGGCGCATCGACGGCGCGGCCCTGCCCGGTTCGGGCCGGGCCAGCCTGTTCCTGCCCGGCGGCCTCGGCGCACCCGCCTTCCTGATCACCGACAATTTCGAGGTGGTCCGGGCCTACAACACCTCGGATTCCTACGCGCTCGCCGTCGGGCATCTCGCCGACCGGCTCGCGGGAGGCCCGGCCCTCGCCGATTCGTGGCCGAGCGCGGCGGCGCGGCTCGATACGGCCGGATTGAAGGCGCTGCAGACCGGGCTGAAGGCCGAGGGGCTCTACGAGGCGGAGGCCGACGGGCGGGCCGGGCCGAAGCTGCGCGAGGCGCTGCGCCGCTACCAGATCCGCGAGGGTCTCACCGCCGACGGCTACGCGACCCCGGCGGTGCTGGAGCATCTACGGGCGCGGCGTGAGGCGGCGCCGCGTTAGGAGCCTCTCCCAGAACTCCCGCAGCACCGTCGCGTGCAGAGGAGTGGCTCCCGGCGATCGGGCGTTTCGCGCGGTGCGCCGAGCCCGCGCGAACGCCGAGGCCTCGATCGGTCCAGTCGGATCCGCGCCGCGCGGGAGCGGCGAGCGGACCTCGCTTCGTCGCGCGGCCGCGGGCGGAGCCTCGCCGATCCCGGCGATCGCGTCGCCGAAGATTCACCTACGTGAGATGCGGGCCCGCCCGGGCCGCCTATCGTGGCGACGCGCACGGGCACGGGTGCGCGCCAGGCGAGAGCATGCCGCAGCATCTCATCGACAAGCTCGAACGTTTCACCCGTCTCTCGGACGAGGACAGGCAGGTTCTGAAGGCGCTGGCGCGCAAGGTGCGCCTGATCGAGGCCGGCGTGGACATCATCCAGGAGGGCGACCGACCGGAGACCGTGAACCTCTTCCTCGACGGCTGGGCATGTCGCTACAAGCAGTTGGAGGACGGCCGTCGGCAGATCGTGGCCTTCTTCGTGCCGGGCGATCTCTGCGACATCCATATCTACGTCCTGCGCGAGATGGACCACGCGATCGCCGCGATCACGCCCGTGCGCCTCGCCACGGTCCCGCGCGAGATCTTGCTCGACACGATGGACCGCCACCCCCGGATCACGCGGGCATTGTGGTGGGAAAGCCTGGTCAACGCGGCCATCCAGCGGGAGTGGACCGTCAACATCGGGCGCCGTACCGCCCTGGAACGGCTCGCGCACCTGTTCTGCGAGCTGTTCCTGCGCCTGCGCGCGGTCGGGCTGGCGGAGGGAAGCACCTGCCCGTTTCCGCTCACCCAGCTCGAGCTGGCCGACGCGACGGGCCTGACGAACGTGCACGTGAACCGCACGCTGAAGGAGATGCGGAACGCAGGCCTGATCCTCCTCAAGAGCCGTCAGCTGACGGTTCCGGACCTCGCGGCCTTGCAGAAGGCGGCCTTGTTCAACCCGAACTATCTGCACCTCGAACGGGAGGGCGCGCATCTCAGCGCGAACGCCTAGGGTCGTTCCCGATCGCGTTGCAAACGGTAACGGCTCAAACTGTCTGTCTTGACGCGCTCTCTTGCGCCGAACCGGCGTCCACTTCGGGGCAAGAGCGCTCCGACGGGCGCGCCGGGACGGATCATGCCAAGGGTGCGGTTGATCGCGGGACCGCGGCCGAAGCGTCGGCGGGCGGTGGAGCGGGTACCGGGAATCGAACCCGGGTATTCAGCTTGGAAGGCTGGTTCCTCGACTGAATTTCCGCCACGAAAGTCGCTCCTATCCGTTAACCAGCCCACTGAAAACACAAGCGAAATCCCCACGCCTGCGTAGCCAGCCCGGTTGCGCATCGTTTCCCCGTGCGGCTGGTATCGGCTGGTATCACGTGGAACGGGCCCGGGGCGAGGCATGGCGAAGGCGGCGACGAAGGCTAAGGCGAAGCCGGCGGCGTACACGCGCAAGCGGGTGGCCTTGGCCCTGGAACACGTCGAACGCGGCGAGGAGCTGATCGAGGAGGGGCGCGTCCCCGGTCGCGGGATCGAGTACGCGGACACGAGGACCGCGGGCCTCATCCTCAGGGTCACCCCGACGGCGTCGACGTTCATGCTCAAGACGGAGCACGCGACGGTCAGGCTGGGCGAAGCCTCCCGCATCACGGTCGACCAGGCTCGCGACCAGGCCGCCCTCGCGCGGATCTCGCTGAAGCGGGGCCGGGACCCTCGGCGGCAGGTCGCCGCGTTCGAGGCGTCCCTCGGGGATTCGGGGGACCAAGCCTCGGCCGCTGAGGTCGCCGCGGCGGTGGACGACACGCCGGCGCAGACCGAGGCCGACCGGCGTGCCTACGGGCCGTGGCTATGGCGCGACCTCACCGAGGAGTTCCTCGCTGCCAAGCTGCCGGACCTCAAGCCAACCTACCGACGGGACTACGAGAGCTACCTGCGTCACAAGGCGTTCGACCGCATCAAGGACCGGCTCGTCTCCGAGGTGCGGATCGCCGACTTGGAGGTGGTTCGGAACGCCGTCGTGAAGAGCAACACGGTCTCGGCCGCTCGACGCGTCGTCCAGCAGGGTAAGGAGATGATGTCGTGGGCCTGGCAGTACAACGCCGGCGTCTCGGGGCTGGATGCGTTCGAGTACGAGTGGTGGAAGCGCTGGTCCATCAAGTACAAGTCGGGCACCCGCGACCACGTCCCCCTGATCGAGGAGCTCGCACGCACGCTCGCCCTCGCCGAGCGGCATCGGTCGCTCGGGCAGACGGAGCACGCGACCGGGCCCGGCACGCTGGCGATGCTGTGGCTCACCATCCTGACGGGGCAGCGGACCTTCCAGACGTCCATCCTCCGGCACGACCGCCTCTACCCTCTCGACGGGATGCCGGGTTGGCTCAGCGCGAATTGGACCGGCGTCGAGATGAAGGGCGGCAAGTCGGGCAGCCGCCCTCACGCGTTGCCGCTGCCTCCGCAGGCGCTGGCCGTGCTGCAGCGTCTTTGGGCGGAGCTCGACGAGCCGTCGCCGTGGGCATGCCCATCGGTCCGCGGCGACGGCCACGCGCACCAGAGTGCAGTCAACAAGCTGCTCTGGCGGCTGAGGGGCCTTGACCAGAACGGCGACCCCCATCCGGGTCGGGTTGACCTTTTCGCGCTCCACGGCATCGAGCCGTGGAGACCGCACGATAGCCGGCGCACGCTTGGGTCGTTCCTTGGCGACCGCCGGCTCGGCGGCGCGGCGTCGGCCATCCTCTCGCACAAGGATGGCAAGGGGGAGAACGAGAAGGAGAAGGTCGCTACGGTCACGCGGTTGCACTATGACCGCGGCCAGAGGATGGCCCTCAAGGCGGAGGGCATGGAGCTATGGGTCTCGGCGGTTGTCGAGGCCTTCGAGCGCGAACGGGCCGCGCTGGCCCTGATCCCCATGCCGGAGCCCCCTCCCCGTACGAAGCGGAAGCCAGCGCAGCGCCGCGCGCCCCGGCCCGAGAAGGCCGCGGCCTAGCCAGTCCGCCGACGCGGCTGCCGCCCGCGCCGGTCCCGCCCCAGCGCCCGCGCCAGATCCGCGGGCCGGTCGGCCCGCACGAACCCCCGCTCGCCGCGGCGGCGCCCCGCGGCCTCCTCCATGTCCTCGGCCACGGACCGCCACAGGGCGTCCCGCTCCTCGCCGGCGGCTGCGGCCGCGATGTCGTCCAGGCTTAGCATTGACCGTCTCCCCACAGAGAACAGATAGGGAACAGACGGGACGGTTCAACGGCGGCAGGATCGGATGGGCATTCCTCGGACGTTGGGCGCGTTCCCCTACCGGCGGGTCCGCGTGACATGCGTCTGGTGCCCCCGGCGGCGCGGGGACTACGACACCGAGCGCATGGTCGCGCGGCTCGGGGCCGGCGCCAGCCTGGAGGCGGTCCTGGTGCACGTGACCCGGACGTGCCCCCGGCCGAAGGCGTGGACGGTGCGGGGACCGAACCAATACCTGCCTTGGTGCCGGGCCGTCCTCGACGACGTCTGGCACGGGCGGCCGCCGGACCGCATCACAGGATCCCAGGGTCCAGGGATTCCTTAAGGTGACCGTGCTAGACCTTCTCCACCATCAGCCCGTGAGGCCGACGTGAAACGAATAGCCCGCCCCCAGCCCGAAAGACCCACCCCCGGGGCGTGACGCGCTGCGCAGCCCCCTCACGGAGGCTGCCCCTATGACGACGCACTTCACCGCTGACACGCATTTCTCGCACGGCGGCGTCATCCGCATGTGTGCCCGGCCGTTCGCCTCGCCCGAGGAGATGGACGCTCTCCTGATCGAATCCTGGAACGCCGTCGTCGGCCCCAAGGACGAGGTCTGGCACCTCGGCGACTTCGCGATGGGGGCGAGCCCGGAGCGATGCGCGGAGATCTTCCGGCGCCTCCGCGGGCGCAAGCGCCTCGTCCGCGGCAACCACGACCGCCGGCGTGTGCTCGACCTCGCGTGGGAGAGCCAGCACGACCGGGCTCATGTGACGGTCGAGGGGCACCGGCTCGTGCTCGACCACTACCCCATGCGGGCCTGGAGCGGTTCGTTCCGGGGCGCCATCCACCTGCACGGGCACACACACGGTACCCTGCCTGGGACGTCCCAGTCCTGCGATGTCGGCGTGGATTCGTGGGCGTACCGACCGGTCTCGCTCGACGACATCCTGGCCCGGCTCGCCGCGACGCCCGAGCTCCCGGAGGAGCGCCGCCGGGCGGCGGAGCGCGACGCCGACGAGGGCGACGACGCTGAATGACGAAGGGCCCCGGATCATCTCCGGGGCCCTTCGTCCGTTTCTACGATGGGATTTCAGCCGAGGATGTAGCCCCTGATGCGCGCCTTCGTGGCCTCGAAGTTGGCCGGCACAATGTTGATCCAGAAGTTGAAGGCCTGCGCGTACGCCTCGGGGTGATCATCGGCGCAGCTTTCGAGTCCCCCGTAGACTTCGCCCGTCAAGTCTGCGTGATCCTCGCCCTCCTGGAATACTGCCGTAACGGAGATCTCCGCATTCTTTGCGACCCGCCGCATGGCTGCGCTGCCCAGCTTGCCCTTCATGATGCCGTAGGCGTATCCGCTGGGTTGTGCTGAGTCCGGCCAGAGACCATAGACGCGGTCTGCCATATTGAATGTCCGCAGGAGATACATTGCCTGGTTGCTGCCGTCCAAGGTGGACAAGGACTCGTCGGTCTTCCGCGCCAGGTCGATGAGCTCGTGGATCTGTGCGCTCGTGAGCTCGGGCTCTGCATACCTCTTCGACATCTCGTCCTCGTTGTTCGGGCCGCCCGTTGCGGCCGTCGAGGAGACCCTGCCCGCGTCGCTGACGCCGTCTGAGTCGAGAGATGGTCCAAGGTTAACAGGCAGGTTAATCGTCCACAGGGACGTGACGGCTCACCCCCTCTCCGGGTGGCGCTCCCGTTCCGCCCGCGCCTTCCACTCGGCCTCCGCGGCGAGGAGCGCCACGTACCGCTCGCGGACCTCGACCGCCCGGTAGCCGTCGCCCAGGTAGGGACGCAGGCGAGCCGCCCCGCCGGCGCATCCCGCCGCCCGGAGCCCCGCGATGCGCGACCGCTCCAAGATGTCGTCCGCCTTCGGCTCGGGGCCGTAGCCCCGGTGGGTGAGAGTAGGACCGCGCGCGAGGATCTCGGCCGTCCCGATCAGGGCCTCGTCGACGGCGCGGGCGCGCGCCGCCGCCCGGGCCGCGCGCAGGGCCTCCGGCGAGGCCTCCTCCACCGTCGCGGCGAGGGCTTCGGCCTGCTCGGCGAGGACCTCCGCGACCGGCGCGTCGGTTGCCGGGGCGGGCGGGGATTCCGGGAGGGGCACGGAACCGGTGACCGCGTGGCAGGCGCCGCGGACGACGGGCGAGAGGCGGGGGACGAAGGTCATGCGGTACGGGTCCTCTTTGCGGCTTCGACGGCCGAACGGCGGGCTGCGCTCTCTGCTGCGGCGACGGTTCGGATGAGATGATGGGCGGCCCACGAGCCGAGAGTGGTCTTGATCAACCCGGGCTCGGGGAAGGCTCGCGCTCGCCATGCGTCCCGGGCCGCTGCCAGAGACGGGTGGCGGCTCACAACACGCCAAGTGCGCCGGTCGACGATGACGTGCGTCGCGGGCGGGGCTGGGCGGCGGGGCTTACCAGTAGCGGGCATAGACCCCTCCCGTGTCCGGCTCGGCGTAGAATTCCCTGAAGCCGAGGGAGCCCTTGAGCTTGGGCAGCTTCCCCCCGCGCTTCGGCTTCCGGTCCCATTCCAGGAGCGCCGCCCGGAGTTCGGGCGTGACCTCGACGGCGTAGTCCCAGCGTCCGAGAGCGATGCCGACCGATGCCGCGATGCGCACGACGGTCGACCGGGAGCACCGAAGGACGTCCGCGATGTCGTCGACGTCCGTCCGGCCCTGCGCGTTCGGCTCCGGTAGAACCGGCTCGCACGGCACATGGCGGAGCACTTCGACGGCATCGCGCAGACGGCGGCGGCGGTGCTGGCGGAGGGTCAGGCGGTTCCGCTCGGCGCGGTCATAGAGAAGCCGGTCGCGCTCGCACTCCGCATCCGACCGGCACATGGCCGCATCGGCGATGTGTTGGATGTAGCGCCCGTGGATCGTCTCGGCCGCCGGCCCGACGACGAGGGCCCGCAGGCTCCAGGCCTCGCCGTCCCCGGGCGTGTGGACGTACGCCCGGGCGGCCGCGCCGGCGTCCATCAGCGGAGCGACGCGCTCGGCCGTGAATCTCGGCATGTGCCCGAGCATCCGCGAGTTCCGCCACCAGACCTGCACCGCATTCGGGTCATGGGGATTCGCCGGCTCGCGGACGAGGTGGAGGCGGTCGCCCGGCAGGGGCAGGACGCGCTCGCCCGTGAGCTCGTCAACCCGACCGTACTCGTAGAACTGCAGGCCCGCGACCTCCGTGGCGAACCACGGCTCCGCCGCGAGCAGCGCGGGGATCTCGACGGCGACGTCCGTGCCGTCGAGCCCGCTCAGGTCGGGGTAGGCATCGTCGCTCATGACCGCTCCTCGATCATCCTGCGCAGGTATGCGGGCACGCCGAGCTCATCCATTAGGGAAGGCGCCGCCGGCCGGTCGGCTTCCTGCAGCGCGGCGTCGAGCCGGCAGACAGCGGCGCGCGCCGCAGCGAGCAAGTCGGCCTCGACCAGGGCGACGGCGGCCCGGAGCGCAGGAGACCGGGGCCCCTCCGCGTAGGCCGGGTGCGCCCGGGCGGCGGCGAGGGACTCCGCCAGGCGGGCCCGGGTCTGCTTGGCGTCGAGCTCGACGAGACCGTCCACGAATCGGGAGCGGTTCACGGCAGGACCTCCGCCTCGACGAGGGTCACGCTGTCGGCGTCGTAGAGCGCCACGGTCCTTGGCTCGCGCGGCACGTAGCGGACCTCCCGCACTAGGCCGAGGCCCCTCAGGACGCTCTCGCCCGGCCCCCGGCGCCCGCGGCAGACGTCGTGCACGTAGGGGACGCTGACGCCGTGCGCGGCCGCCCAGGCTGACTGGCCGCCGGCAGCGACGCAGGCCTCCCGCAGGCGGGCGACGACGTCCTCTTCTCGTAGTGCTGCTGACATACCCTGTCTCCGACGCGGTCAACAAAGAACAGGCTACGGGCGTTCCGCTAAAAAGCAAGACGCCAAATTTCTTCGACTTTCGAAGGACCGTAAGGTGTAAGTTGCAAAATGCCAATTACGGTATGTTGCGAAGAATTATTCGGACGAGACCTGGAAAATTGCTAGGCAGGGTGCTTGAATCGGGCAGTTAGCTTATTGCCCGGAGGCCACCCGACCATGAGAGTAGACGTAGCCATCCCAGCCCGCCTCTGGCTGTGGACGACCATGCTGAGCCCGATGTCGCGAGACGTCGTCGCCGCCGACCCCATCCACGCCGTCCGCCACGAGCGCATCGACGGCGTCCACACCGGCATCTTCTCTTTCGAGGCTGAAGAAGGCGCCGTCGTCATGACGACGCAGGCCGGCGTCCCCGAGCGCCACGGCGAATGCTACGTCGTCCTGGGTGACGTCCTGCAGCACGTGCACGAGTTCGAGGCGCAGGACATCCTGGAGCCGGCTGAGGCGACCGCCCGCCTGCACGCCCGCCTCCGCCGCGCGGCCGACCTCGACGACGTCTCGCGTCGCCTCCGATTCCCCGACGGGCACGCCTTGATCGAGGGCAGTTCACGCGCTGGGGGGCTTGGTGGGCTGTCGTCGGCCCGGTGACGGCCCGGCAGGCCTGGCTGCGCGCCGCGACCGACGCCGAGATCCTGGCAGCCGGGGAGGTCCTCCCGGTCGCGCCCGTCGGCGCCGAGCTCATCGCCGCCATCCGCGCCGAAGTCGCCGCCGCCGAAGCCGAGGCCGAAGCCGAGGCCGCCGCCCCCGCCGCGGCCTGATCACCACCCGGCTGGTGCCTTACCAGCCTTGGCGGCAGCCTCCCCTCATGGGCCCGCGCAGTGCCGGCCCGCTTTCAGGAAGCCCCACCCCAATGCGCACCGTTCGCCTCGCCCTGATGCTTGTCCTCGCCGCCATGGCCCTCGCCGCCCAGAAAGTGTGGGACGGCACGCGTTGGATCGCCCGCGCGATGTCCGGCATGCCGACGCCGCCCGCCACGGACGTCGAGGACGTCATGGACGCCGCCCAGGCGCGGGCCTCGGCCCCCGTGACGCCGTCACAGCCCGCCGCCGAATCCGTGACACCGTCCGCGGCCCCCGCTCCTGCGCCGGCACGCATCGTCGAGCTCGATCCGGTCCTCGCCCGCGGCAAGCTCGCGCTCAGGTTCGTTGACTGCACGTTCTCCCTGGAGCCCGAGGAGAACGTGCTGGCCGAGTGCGACGACGTCCTGAAGGCGTGGCTGCTGTCCCTCAACGCCGCTGAGATGATGGCCATCCACCGCGCCGGCGCCCACCGGACGGCCGCCCACCTCGTCGGCAAGCGCCTGATCGAGGGGCTGCCCGAGATCGCCACCGACGCCGAGTACCGGCACGTCATGGGCAAGGCCGCGAGGATGACGCCGAGGATGCGTGCGGAGATCCGAGAGTGGAACGCCACCTTAGATGCGGCCATCGAGGAGATGGTCGAGGACCCCGCGTACGAGCTCCGCGCCGGCATCTGAGACCCCACCGCTAACGGAAAGAGGCCCGCCCCGGGTGACTGGGGCGGGCCTCTCTTTTTGTGTGGACGCCAGCGTTTTTGGACTTGTTCCTTGCCCTGTGCGCACACGGTGGCATGACGTGCGCACGCAGTGGCATCACGTCATGCCGCGCGCATGCCGACCGCACCACGGAGGAGACCCTTGATGCGGACGGTCTCGCGCTGCTGGGCGGCGACCTGCTGCCGGGCGGCGGCAAGCTCGGCCCTGAGCCGGGCGTTCTCGGCGCGGAGGGCGGCCGCCTCGTCGACGGCGTCCTGGAGGGCAGCCCGCTGCCGGGCGACCGCGACCGCGACGCGCTGGGTGGCAGTGAGGTCGCGGTCCGCCTGCTCGGCGTCGACGGCGGCCTGACGGGCCCGGGCATCCGCTACGAATCCCGCAGCCACCCCGGCGAGGCGGAGGCCGGCCTGATCGAAGCTGGTGGCAATCTGGTGGGGGGTGCGCATGGAGGCCTCCGTCTCTCGTGGCCTCACGATCCCAGCTCGCGATTCGAGCGTCGAGCCCCCGTCAATTGTTGTCCCTGGGCTCCGTGTGGACCGGACACCGCCGCAGGGCTGGACCTCAGAACGTGTTTAGCGCCCCGTTACTTCGGTCCAAAGAATCGGATTGTGGGAAGTACGCGTCACTTGCCTCCGGCGGAAAATGAGGGATGCACCCGCACCTGCAGGATGGCCGCATGTTCCGCATCGATTTCGGGTTCGACGAGGCGAGTTTCAGGCGCGAGGCCGATGACGCCATCGACCGCGACCTGATGCCGGCCCTAGCCGACGCCCTTTAACGAAATCACCGACACCGTGGTCAAGCGCCTCGTCGTGGCCCAGGCCGCCCAACTCGACAGGCCCAAAGACTTTACGCAGCGATCTAGTCGATGTGACCTCAGTGCTAAGCCCCCTTTCTCCTTCTGGGTCTGCAACGCGCCACTTGCGGACCTTCGTCTACATGCGGCGCAAGGACCGCTGTTGATGCGTGAGCGGATTTGGATTTTCGATCACGAGCCGGCCGGTGGGAGCCAGCCCTCGACCGGACACGGGTCCGGGCGCTGGAAGCACCATGGAGTGCATCGAGGGTCAAGCCACCCCATCGACTATGCGCTTCCGTCGCCGCCAATTCGCCACCTTGCGCAGGAAGCGTGAAAGCTGCTCGACCGAGTACGGCTTGTGCAGCAACTCGAAGCCGTAGGTGCCGTTCCGCGCCAGGACGTGGCTGTAGCCCGAGGCGAGCAGCACTGGCAGGTCGGGGTGACCCTCCCGTATCCGGTGCGCCAGGTCGATCCCGTTCATGCCCGGCATAACGACGTCCGAGAACACCACGTCGAAGCGGTCGGCGTCCCGGGCCAGCTCGGCCAGCGCCCCCTCGGCGTTGGTCGCCAGCACGGTGACGTAGCCGAGCTCGGCCAGGGTCTGGGTTGCGAACGTCCCAACGTCCGAGTTGTCCTCGACCACGAGGACGCACATGCCATGCCCGTCAACAAGCGGCTCGGGCTCAGCCGGAGGCGGTTCGGCGGCGGCCTCCGTCCTCGGGAGGTAGAGCACGAACGTCGTGCCTTGGCCGAGCGCGCTCTCGACCCGGACCTCGCCGCCCGATTGCTTCGCGAAGCCGAAAACCTGGCTCAGCCCGAGGCCCGTACCCTGCCCAACGCCCTTGGTGGTGAAGAACGGCTCGAAGATCTGCTCGATCTGCTCGGGAGGGATGCCGGACCCCGTGTCCTCGATGCACACCGCCACGAACGCACCGTGGACGACGGGGTGGGTGCGGACCGGCGGGATAGCCGCCACGGGATGGACTGTGATGGTCAGCGTGCCCTCGCTGTCCATGGCGTCCCGGGCGTTAACGGCCATGTGCACCAGGGCCGTGTCGAACTGGCTCGGGTCGGCGTCGACGAAGCAGGGCTCGTCCGGGATGTCCGTGACGATCCTGACGCGCGAGCCGCTCAGGGTGCCGACCATGTCGGTGATGGCCGCGACACTCTGGCCAACGTCGAAGACCTCCGGCTTCAAGGCCAGCCGGCGCGCGAAGGCCAGCAGTTGGCCTGTGAGCTTGGCGGCACGGTCGACGGTATCGGAGATGGCCTCGACGTAGCGGTGGCGCCGCTCCTCGGCGAGGTTCGGACGCTTCAGGAGGTCGGTGGACGACTTGATGACGGTGAGCAGATTGTTGAAGTCATGGGCCACGCCGCCGGTGAGCTGGCCTACCGCCTCCATCTTCTGCGCCTGACGCAGGGCCTCCTGGGCAGACGCGAGTTCAACCTCCCGCGCCTTCACGACGGTGAGGTCGCGCCCGACCGCGATGAAGTTGGCTCCGTCCGCCTCGGGCGCGACCGTCCACTCGATGGGCTTCCAGCCCCCGTCCCTGGTGGCGATGCGGTTCTCGAAGCGCGTCGGCCGCCGCGTCTCGCCCATCCGGGCGATGCCGGCCAGCGTAGGCCCCATGTCCTCGGGATGCATGAAGGACGAGTAGGGCCGCGACAGGAGCTCGGCCTCGGACCAGCCCAGGACCCGTCCCCAGGCCGGGCTGACCGCCGTCATCATGCCCTCGTAGTTGGCCCGGGCCAGCATGTCCTCGGATAGAGTCCAGAGCCGGTCGCGCTCGGCCGTGCGCTCGAAGACCTGCTGCTCCAGGGTCCCGTTCAGGACCTGAAGCGCCTCCTCCATTCGCTTGCGCTCGGAGATGTCGGTGAAGAGCACGGCGACCCGGCGCGCGGCCGAGTTGCCGACGCGCAGGGCGCGCACGTCGAACCAGCGCCCGAACACGTCGGCCCGGTTCTCGATATGGGCGGGCTCGCCCGTCAGCGCGACGCGTCCGTAGACGTCGAACCAGTGCGGTTCGAGGTCGTGGGCGAACTCGCTGACCCACCGTCCGACCACGTCGGCGCCGGTCTGGCGCTCGTAGGCCGGATTGGCCTCGACGATGCGAAAATCGACGGCCCGGTCCGCGCCGTCGAACGTCACCTCGATGATGCAGAACCCGACGTCGATGCTCTCGAACAGGGTGCGGTAGCGGCTCTCGCTCTCGGCCAGCGCGGCCCGCGAACGGACTTCCTCGGTGACCTCGTAGCCGCCCACGAAGATGCCGGTGACGGCACCCGCCTTGTTCCGGATGGGCTGGTACAGGAAGTCGAGGTGGCGGTCGCGGTCGTCGTCCCCCAACCGGATGGGAAGGGCGCGCGCGGCGAACGGCTCGCCGGTGGAGTAGACCTCATCAAGGAGCTCGTAAAACCCTTGGTCGGCGAGTTCCGGGAAGACCGCGCGGACGTCGCGCCCCACGTAGTCCCGGTCGCCCGCCACCGTGACGTAGGCGTCGTTGACGTACTCGAAGACGTGGTCCGGGCCGCGCAGCACGGCGACGAAGCCGGGCATCTGCTGGAGCAGCGCCTCCTGTCGCCGGCGCTCGGACGCCGCCTGCCGCTCGGCGATGACCTGCGAGGTCGTCTCGGTGCAGACGCAGAACAGGCCGCAGACCGTGCCGTCGTCCCCCGGCACGGGGGTGTAGGAGAACGCGAAGTGGGCCTCCTCCGGGTAGCCGTTGCGGTGGAGGGTGAGTTGCAGGTCGTCCATGTGCACGGGCTCGCCCGCGTACACCCGGTCCATCAGCTCCCCGACCTCGTCCCGCACTTCGGGCCAGATCTCGAAGAACGGCCGGCCGAGGGCCGCGGGGTGGCGCTCGCCGAGCATGCGGGCGTAGGTGTCGTTGTAGACAAGGGTGCGGTCCGCGCCCCAGGCGATGAACATCGGCGGGCGTGAGTTGAGCATGACCCGCACGAGGGTCAAAAGTGTTGGCGGCCAGTGCTCCTGCGGTCCGAGGGACGTAGCGGACCAGTCAAGGGCGCGCATGCGCATGCCCACGAAGCCGCCGTCGTGGAAAGCCGATGTCTGCGAAACCATGGACTTAGGCGCGTCCCATGCCGTGCGACGATCGGGCGGAGGAGGCGAGCCGCAGGGCAGACTCATCTTCGTCCCTCGACCGCAAGATCCGGACGGCTGTGCGGACAAGGTCAAAGGTCGAGGGGTACTTGCCCTTGGCGACCTAGGCGTCGATCCAGGCCGCGAGCGTCTCCGTTAGGGTGAGATGGCGGGTGGGTTTGGCGGGCATGGGCGCGTACTAGCACATTCGCCGAAGGGTGTTTCCTTCCGAGCCACCCAACCGTGGATCCCGCCAGGCGCCGGCCATCGCCGCTCGACCGAGGAAGACCAGGTAGCGAGCGCGTGGGTTGCCCGTGAACGGGAGTCCGGGCCGCGTGCGAGATCGTTAAGCATGACCGAGGGGCAGGTCCACAACACCGATCCCGCGGCCGTCGAAGTCTGCCGGACCCGAAGACGCCCGCCTGCTAGGCGGGAGCCGACCCAGCTTGCGGCACCGGCATCGCACGATCATGGCATAGCTTTGAGCTGCAGATCTGGCTTGTGCTACGGTCACGCCGGATCGGAGGGGCCGAGGTGTCCCCAGGGGTGGTGGCAGGATCTTGACCGACTACCGGGAACACGACCGCATCGACGCGGAGCTGACGCGGTCGGACGCGAGTTCCGACCCGTTCGCCGCCGCCGTGCGGGCGACGCGTATGCCGATGATCGTCACCGACCCAAACAGGCCCGACAATCCCATCGTCTTCGCCAACGCGGCCTTCACGAAGCTCACCGGCTACGCCCGGGAGGAGATCCTCGGTCGGAACTGCCGCTTCCTCCAGGGTCCGGAGACCAACCCCTACGACGTCACCCGGATACGGGACGCCATCGCGCGACGCGAGCCCATCGAGATCGAGCTCCTCAACCACAAGAAGGACGGCGAGGTCTTCTGGAACCGCCTCCTCGTCTCGCCGGTGTTCGATCGCAACGGCGCGCTGACCCACTTCTTCGCCTCGCAGTTCGACGTCACGCTGGAGCGGGACAAGCTCAAGCGCCTCCAAGGCGAGCTCGCCGCGTTGGAGGACGAGGTCGCACGGCGCAAGGCGGAGCTCGCCCGGACCGATGACCGCATGCGGTTCGCCCTCAAGGCCGGCCGGATCGGCTCCTGGACGCTCGACCTCGCCGACCGCCGGCTGGAGGCGTCCGACATCTGCAAGGAGAACTTCGGTCGGAGCGCGGGCGAGCCGTTCCCGTACGAGGAGCTGCTCGCCGCCATCGTGCCGGCCGACCGGGAGCGGATGCAGGAGGCGGTGCAGACCTCGATTGCCGGGCGCGGAGACTACGACATCGAGTACCGCGCTCGCACGCCGAACGGCGAGGAGCGCTGGCTGCACGTCCGCGGACAGACCTTCTACGACCCGGAGGGCCGGCCTCTGAGCATGGCCGGGGTGTCCATCGACGTCACGGAACGCAAGCGCGGCGAGGAGCACCGCCGCCTCCTGGCGGACTAGCTCACGCATCGGGTCAAGAACTCGATGGCGACGATGCAGTCCATCGCCCACCAGACGTTGCGCAACGCGGGCGGCCTTGACGAGGCCCGCGAGACACTCGACGCGCGCCTCGCGTCCCTGGCGGCGGCCCACGACGCCCTGATCCGTGGGGATTGGGGAGGGGCGACGCTGGGCGAGATCGTCGAGCGGGCCTTGCAACCGTTCCGGAGCGGCGCCGCCAGGCGCTCCACCGTCGCCGGTCCGGAGGTCTGGCTGTCGCCGCGGGCGAGCCTGGCGTTCGTGATGGCGTTGCACGAGCTGGCGACGAACGCGGTGAAGTACGGTGCCCTGTCGAACGATTCCGGCCGGGTGGTCCTCGACTGGGGGATCGTGGAGGGACGGCAGCCACCGCACCTCTGGCTGCGCTGGGAGGAGATCGGCGGCCCACCCGTCGCGAAGCCGGAGCGGAACGGCTTCGGCTCGCGCATGATCGAGCGGGCACTGGCGATGGAGCTCGGCGGCACGGCTCGGATCGCGTATCGCCCGGGCGGAGTGGTGTTCACGGTCGAGGCCCCGGTGCCCGAGGTCGCCGTCGCAAGCCAAGCGTAGGCGTCGAAGGCGACGATCGACGTCGGCGTCCCGCGGCGCCCCACACGTAATGCCGGCGTAAGGCTTCGTGTGCCAGAAACCATGCGACGACGAGAACGCCTGGGGAATGCCCGCCGATGGACCTGCCGCCCCGCCTCGCGAAGCGGCTGCGCTCCGCCCGCACCTGGATCGCGCTCGGCGTCCTGGCGCCCCTCGGCATGCTGGTCGTGTCCGGCCTGATGCTGCTCGACCTGCGCCGCGACGCCTGGGTCCAAGCGGAGCAGACCTCGAAGAACCTGCTGCAGGTCATCGAGCGCGACATCGCCCGCAACGTCGAGATCTTCGACCTGTCCTTGCAGGGCGTGCAGGAGAACCTCCGCGCCTCCGAACTCGACGCGGTGAGCCCGGCGATGCGCCAGCTCGTCCTGTTCGACCGTTCGGCGACGGCCCGGGACATGGGCGTCATGCTCGTGATCGACGAGCGCGGCAACATCGCGGTCGACGCCGGGGCGCTGCCGCCCCGCAAGGGCAACTACGCCGACCGCGACTACTTCCGCGTCCACGCGGAGCGCACCGACGTCGGCCTCCACATCGGGCGGCCGCTCGTCTCCCGCCTGACGGGCGAGCGCATGCTCCCGTTCAGCCGCCGCATCTCGAAGCCCGACGGCTCCTTCGGCGGCGTGGTGCTCGGCACCCTGAAGCTAGCCTACTTCAGCCGGCTCTTCGACCAGCTCGGCCTCGGCCCCGAGGGCGCGATCAACCTGTACCTGCGCGACGGCACGCGCATCATGCGCCACCCCTACGAGGAGGCGGACATCGGCGTGAACATCGCCGGAGCCCCCACCTTCAGGCGGTTCGTGAGCGCCCCTTCGGGCAGCTTCGTCGGCACCTCCGTCCGGGACGGGATCGAGCGGCACTACGCCTTCACCCAGGTCGGCGACCTGCCGCTGGTGCTTAACGTCGCCCTCGCCACCGACGACATCGAGGCGGGCTGGCGCGCCAAGGCCGCCGTCATCGGCGCGATCGTGCTGGTGCTGTGCGGCCTGACCGCGACCCTGTCGCTCTCGTTCGGACGCGAGCTGCGGCGCCGGGACGCGATGCAGGCCGAGCTCGCCACCTTGTCGCAAACCGATGCCCTTACGGGCCTGGCAAATCGGCGCCGCTTCGACGAGGTGTTCGAGACGGCTTGGGCCAGCGCACGGCGCACGGGCAAGCCGCTGTCGCTCCTCATCGTCGACGCCGACCACTTCAAGCGCTTCAACGACCGGTACGGCCACGCGGTCGGCGACGCGGTGCTCAAGGGGCTCGCCCGCTGCCTGTCGGCGAGCGTGCACCGGCCCGACGACCTCGTGGCACGGGTCGGCGGCGAGGAATTCGCGGTCCTGCTGCCCGATACCGACGTGGAAGGCGCCGAGCGTGTCGCCGGGAAGGTGCACGCGATGGTCGGGACGCTCGCGGTCGCCTCCGCGGCCATCGGCGCGGGCTCGGTCACGGTCAGCGTCGGCCTCGCGGGCGGCGTCGGCGGGGCGGGCGTGGAGGCGGAGACAGTCTACCGCGCGGCGGATGCGGCGCTCTACGCGGCCAAGGAAGGCGGACGCAACCAGACCCGGCGCGCGACGGCGGCTGGCCAAGTCGCCGAACGGTCAGCTTTCCTGCGCGTGGTCCAGGCTTGATCCGGGACTAGCTCCCACGCGGCTGCTGAGGCCAGCCACAAGCGGGAACGGACCTCGGCGGGCATCGGAACCCGTCAGGCGGCGGGGCCGGGTAGCGGTATCCGGACCGAGACCCGCAGGCCGTCGGGCGCGAAGTCGACTTGGACCTCGGCTCCCGTCTGTGTCGCCAGGACCTTGTTGAGGAGGCGGTGCCCGCAGCCTGCGCGCGTGGGATGGGCCACCGGTGGCCCGTCGTGCTCGGACCACGTCCAGCAAAGGCCGCGGCCCGCCGGTCCGTCCTCCACCGACCAGGTCACTTGAAGCCGGCCGTTCGGGTCGGCCAGGGCGCCGTGCCGCAGGGTGTTGGTGGTGAGTTCGTGCAAGGCCATGCCGACCGGAACGGCGAGCTCCGACGGGAGCACGACCCTCGGGCCCTCCAAGATCAGGCGCCCGCGCTCGTCGTAGGGCCCGAGCTCGGCCCGCAGCAGACTTTCGAACGAGGCCGCCTGATCCCGGTCCTCGGTGATCAGGGCGTGCGTCCGGGCCAGGGAGCCGATGCGACCGGATAGGGCGCGGGTGAACTCCGGGACCGAGAGCGAGGAGCGCATGGTCGCGTTCAGGACGGCCTGAACCGTTGCGAGGGTGTTCTTCACCCGGTGGTGCAGCTCGCGCACCAGCAGCGCCTGCCGGTCCTCGCCGGCGCGCCGCTCGGTGACGTCGCGCTGCGCCGAGACCCATTGCGTGATGCGCCCGCCCGGCTCTCGGACGGGCGTGATCAGCCACTCGACCGTGTAGGTGGAGCCGTCCTTGCGGTAATTCAGCGCCTCGCCCTGAAAGCGCTCGCCGGCTTCGAGGGCGGCCCGCATGCGATCGAGGACGGACCGGTCCGTGCCCGGTCCCTGCAGCAGACGCGGCGATCGACCGACTACCTCGACCGCCTCGTAGCCGGTCATAAGGGTGAAGGCAGGATTTGCGGCCCCGGTTCTTCGAGGTCGGCGGAGGTGATGAGGATGGCTTCCCCGGACGCCTCGACCGCCGCGCGCAGCAGCGGGAGGTCGACCGCCGCCGGCCCCATCCCGTCTTCCCCAGCCACGCCATCCTCCCGTCCGACCGCCCCCACCGCGTCGCCGGCCTGGCGATGCATGCGCGTCCGGGCACCCGACGTCCAACCGGCAACCTGTCCCGGGGTTGCCACGCTCGGCGCCCAGGGCTGCGCCGCATCGTCCCAGGTACCTTCGGCTTCGCGGTTTCGCCGCGGCTGACACGAAGAACGCGCCAGCGTTGCAAGCCTTTAGCCCCTTGGCGTCCGCCCCGGGGCCGACCATGCCGGACCGTTCCCTGTCAGGCCTAAGCAGGACCGTCCGGCTGTCGCGTATCCTTACGGTCCTGGTCTCGCACCAGCCAGTGCACAGCCCCAAGGGCCAGGACGGCGGCGGCCAACCCGATGATGGTCAGTGGCTCGGTCTTGCTCGCGTCCAGGATGATGAACTTGCGGGCAAGCGCCAGCAGCGCGATTAGGATGACGGTGCGCAGCTGGATGATGCTCTCTTGCCGGTGCAGCACGCTCAGGATCGAGTGGTTGAACTCCAGCGCGATCAGCACCGTGAAGATCATGCCGAACACGGCCTGGAACACGCTGTGCTCGGCAGGGTCGAGCAGGCCGAAGATCACAAGCAGCACCACGCGGACGCAGAGGTTGATCATCGCCGCGACGATGACCAGGCCGATCAGCCCGGTGAGCACCACGACGACCACCTCCTCGAAGCGCTCGTAGAGGCTCAGACCAGGCCACGCCTTGCGCGTGTCGCGCAACGTGTCTGCGGCCGCCGAGACATGTCGGGAGAAGAAGGACGGCCCTTCGTTCCGATCTGCCCTGGCCGGTCCGGTCACTGGTTCATCCACGTCTTCGCCCACAGCCTGTTCCTGCAACGCTCATAGGCCCTTGCTCGCGGGATGTCGCGCTTCATCGACAGCCCTCTGCCACCCAGGGCCATCATCCAGGCCGCAATCGTCCCGGCTCAGATCCCCGCCGCCTGTCTCATCCCTCGGCCGATCCCCGCGTCGTTGCCTTCTCCGGAAGGCGCTCGCTGGCAGTCGGCGTCCAGGAAGCGGAGGGGGCACGGGTTTACGGTCGGGACCCTTGCGAGGCTGCGGGTAGCGAAGGTCGAGCAGCCCCTGGAACGCCAGGGGCGCCGATAGGACGGTCAGGCCCCCCGCGGCGATGCTCGTGAGGACAAGACCGGTCAGCATGGCTGTGCCGCCCGGGGAGGATTGTCATGCGGCGATGTCCGGTGAGCCCTCCCGCTCCTGAGCCCCGTTGCCGCGATCGCGACGACCGCAGCCCCAACGACGACGTGCGCACAGCTCATCGCCGAACGGCCGTCCCACCCGAGAAGCCAGGGTGCAATTATGAGCCCGGCCCCCCGACGGCCTGGCCCCATGCCTTCCAGCCGCGGAAGGCCAGCGCGGCCGAGAAACCGAGCCGCATCACCAGGGCGCCCCCGAACACCGCGCTCCAGACCGCCAGCGGGTCGATGGCCTCACCGAGCAGCCACGGTGTCGCGGCGAGGACAAGTCCCAGAAGCCCGCTCAGAAGGTTGAATGCGGCGCGCTGCTCCTTCCAATCCCTTCCCATTTTTGACCCTCCTTCCTCGAAGCAAAGGTCGTCGACGACTGCTTCCATCATGCCTGCAGGCCCAGGCGGCGCCTGCCCTCTCCATCGGCTCCGATCGATGTGCCCGCACGTTCAGGCAGCGAGCTCAGCCTCCCCGTACGTGCGCGGAACGCCCGCGGCCGGCGCGAACGGCTTGGGCCGCCACGTCTCGCCCAGGCGCAAGAGTGCGGCCTTGACCTCGTCGAGACGAGACGGCTCGCCCTCCGCCATGCCCTCGCCGGCCGCCACCTCCTTGAGGTACTCGTCCCAGGCCCAACGGCGCAGGAGCTCGCGCTTGCACCCGCGCATCAGCCGCGGATGATCCAGGACATCCTGCGGCGTAGCGAAGACGGCCGCCGGGTTCACGAGGGCCCGCTCTAGGTCGGGCAATCCTCCTTGGTCACGGGACTTCTCGACTTGGGAGTCCGCGGCCTGCGGCCGAGGCAAAATCCTGATCGGCCGCCCCAGGGGCGGAGCGGGACGCCTGTTCCACTGCCACGGTGGAACCAGGGTGACCGAAGCGGTCCGCCCGGGGGCCGCGCCGATGACGAAGTCGAGGCCCTGGCGCTCCGCGTAAGTTACCGCCTCCGCCCTCGTGGCAAAGGTCAGCCGAACCTCCGTCGCGAGGGTGTCTTCGCCGCCTGTCCAGCCCATCAGGTCATCGATCTCGGGCGGCGTTTCGCGCTCGAACGTGAGAACCCACTCGTCCGCGTGCGCACGGCCTGCCGTCTCGACCGACCGGCCGCGGCGCCGAATGTAGGCTCGTCTCCGAGTAAGCCAGGGCACGGCTGGAATCGACGAGGGCGGATTGTTGTGACCGATGCCAATCACTTGATCCTGCATGACGAACTTCAGGTTCGATCCGGCGGGTTGATCAGGCGCCTAGGAGCCCGAGGCGCGCAGCGGCCTGTACGCCGAAGCTCGTGGCAAAGGAGAGCAGCGACCCGTCCCAGGCAGTGAACCGCCCGCGCTTGAACGGCGGCCCGGCTGTCGTGAGCGCAACGCCGAGCCAGACGAGACCGGCTAGGTTCAGCATCGCGGCCAGAATCCAGGGCACGACCGCTGCCGGCAGAAAGGCCGAGACGCCCACGCAAAGGGCGGTGGACATCGCCCAGTCGCAGAGAACGGCCATGCTCGCGCCTTGCCGCGGCTCGGTTCTCGACGAGGACCGCAGCATGGGCGGGCGCCAGGCCCGATCTCTGAGGTGGAATGTCGCCATCCTGTCTCTCCCGGTCTCAGTTCAGGCCTTCCCGTGAAGCCGCTCCGTCGCGGAGCCGGCGGTACCGGAAAGCGAGCGGGAACCGCTGCTCGGGCTCCTCGCCCGTCGCCGGATTTGGCGTATCTTGGTCGAGCGCCTGCAACGCGCTTAGGATCGCGTGGAGCGGCACCGGCTCGGCGCGGCAGCCGGGCAGGCAGCGCAGGGTCGGGCAGGACTCGACCGCCCGGACGTCGGACGCCCATGAGGCGAGGATCGCCCGCTTCTCGGCAGTCGACAGATTGGGATAGGCCAGGACCTCGCGCGGATGGCGGAACACGTCGCCAGGCGCGATGAAGGCCTCGAACGGATCGACGGCCGAAGTTCTGAGCGTCGCGGCGGCAACGGGGCCGAGGTGTTCGATGGTTGTCTCGATCTGCTGCATGTGAACCCTCCTCTGTTGAGCAAAGGTTGGACAGCCGGCGCGACCCGCAGGCCCGCGCCGACCGCCATGTCATGCGTTCAGTCCTTTCTCTCTCGCCTTGTATGGGGGAGGCTCCCGATCAGTGCGGTGTCGACTGCGGCGTGCCGCCGTTGATCGCGATCCGGCGGCCGCGATCCGGCGCCTTGGCCGAGCGGGGCAGCGTCACGCTGAGAACCCCGTTCCTGAACGAGGCCTCGGCCTTGTCCTCCTCCACGGCGAACGGGAGGGCGAGGCTGCGCTCGAAGCGGCCGTAGGAGCGCTCCGTGTAGCCGCGCTCCTTGTCGGTCGTCTCGGCGCGCTTCTCGCCGCACAGGGTCAGGACCCCGTCATCGATCGTGAGCTCGACGTCCTTCTCGTCCAGGCCCGGCAGTTCGGCCGAGACGCGCAAGCCCTGCTCGGTCTCGACCATCTCGACGCTCGGCCAGCCAAGGCCACGCATCGCCGGCCCGAGGGCTCCACCGCCCAGGCCGCTGAACACGTCGTCGAACAGGCGGTTCATCTCGCGGTGAAGCGTCAGGAAGGGGCTCGCGGGCTCGTCCCGCATCCGGCTCGGCACGGGAGCGTTCGTGCTGCGGCCCCAGGGGATCAGATCTCTCACAGCCATGACTCATCTCCGTCAGCATGTCGGATGGCGCGCACTCGCCCTCGCGGGCCAGCCGGCCCGCGAGTTCGTGTCGTTGTTCGAAGAGGCCAGTTCAGGCGGCCTTGGCCTCGCCCTCGATCTGGGCCGGCGCGTTGTCCTGCCCGACGGCGGCCTGCGTGCCGCCGATGGCGATCCGACGGGGCTTGAGTGCCTCAGGCACCTCTCGCTTCAGATCCACGGTGAGCAGACCGTTCTCCAGCGAAGCACCCGTCACCTTCACGTGCTCGGCCAGGTTGAAGGTCTGGCGGAAGGTGCGGGCTGCAATGCCGCGGTGCAGGTACTGCCGCTCGCCCTCCTGGGCCTTCCTCTGGCCCGAGACGAGGAGCGTGGTGTCATGCTGGGTGAGTTCGATCTCGTCGGGCGTGAAGCCGGCGACCGCCATGGTGATGCGATACTCGTCCTCGGCCACCTTCTCGATGTTGTAGGGCGGCCAGGCAGCAGATGCTTCAGCGCGTTCGGCCTGCGTGAGAAGATCGAAGACCCGGTCGAAGCCGACCGAGGAACGGAATAGGGGCGCAACGTCGTAGGTCCTCATAACCACATCCTCCGATGAGCAACGTGACTACAAGGGACGCCGGACACCGGGTGGCCGGCGCCCATAGCGCGAGCCCTTTCGGGCCTCGCACGCGCGTAACGCCACGGGTGCACGCTGGTTCCGGCCGCGCCAGAAATTTTTTTCCTGCCTAGAGAGTATTGCACGGCGCCGTGCGACTTCCGGGACGGCCGAAGCTTCGCAGCCCCATCGGGGACGCACCAGCGCCTTGCGCCCCTCATGACGGTGAGGAGACTGTGGGATCGGGGACGAGCCTCCAAGAATGCTGCGCGCGTCCCGTCTCTGAGCGACGTTGGACGAGTTCAGGGCCCGACCGTGTAACTCAGCCGGCACAGGCGGAATGTATCTTGAATGTCCGGTGGTGTCCGGCTTGGCATGTTCCCCTGCAGGATCTCAACTGCACGGATGAACCGCCGGACGCCTGCCCGCTTCGCTTGCCTACTCTCCGTGGTCATGCTGGTTGCTTCGCCGGCAGGTGCGCGGGACGGCGACGATGCGGTCGAGGGCGTGGTCGGCCCCTACGGCGAGCGCCCGCGCTACGACGAGAAGGGCCTGACGCTGACCTTCCCCGAGGAGGCGAAGCTCCAGATCGGCGGGCGGCTTCACGTCGACGCCGGCGCCGCGGGACTGAGCCTTCCCGGCCTGCCGGGCGCTTTCCCAGACAACGTTGCCGTGCGCCGCGCCTGGATCGAGCCGACGCTGACCATCGGCAAGGACTGGGTGATCGCCTTCCAGTACGACTTCAACGACGCGATGTTGCCCATCAACGACGCCTTCGTCGCGTGGAAAGGCCTTCCGGACACCATCCTCACGCTCGGCAACATGAAGGTGCCGTTCAGCCTCGAATGGCTGCAGAGCAACAACGACACGCTGTTCACCGAGCGCTCGCTCGCCAACGCCCTCGTGCCCGAACGCCGCTTCGGCTTCGCGGTCGGGCATCACGGTCAGGCCTGGACGGCGGTCGCCGGCGTGTTCGGGAACGCGGCGAGCAACGGCGTGGCCGGCGATGGCGTCGCCGCGGCCGGCCGGGCGACATGGGCGCCGGTCATGGAAGAGCGCGAGACCCTGCATCTCGGCGTCGCCGGGATCTACCGCAGCCGCTCCCGAGGCGACGCCGACTTCAGCTTCTCCAGCCAGGCGGAAGCGTTCCTGTTCGGACGTCCCTTCGTCGATACCGGGGACCTTCCGGGCGTGGCGAGCGTGTCGCGCTTGGGAGCCGAGCTCGCCTACCGCAACGGGCCGTTCCTGGTGCAGGCCGAGTACATACGGGCCGATGTCGAGCGGTTCGGTGGCTTGCCGGGCTTCAGCTTCCAGGGCGGCTATGTTGAAGGATCGATCGTCCTGAACGGGGAGGGTCGAGCCTACGCGCTGACGCCCCAGGGCGGGACGACCTACGCGACGTTCAAGAGCGTCAAGGTACGCGACGACCGGCGCGTCACTCGCGGCGGCGTCGGCGTCTTCGAGATCGCTGCCCGCCTCAGCGCCATAGACCTCGACGACCGTCGCCTGCGCGGGGGCACCGAGCGGGACGTGACCCTCGGCCTGAACTGGTACCCGGAGTCGAACCTCCGGTTCGTTGCCGACTACATCCACGGACGGGTGCGCCCGGGTGCAGCCCAGTCCGACGCCCTCGGCAGCGCGCCCTTCTCGGTGGACACCTTCATCGGGCGGATGCAGCTTTACTGGTGAGCCCTCCCTCGACTCCAGCCCTGCATCAGGGGGCACGCCTCGCCAAGCCCGGGCGACATCCGCGAGGACGCCGCCCGGGACCCTGGTCAGCGGCTCTTCTTGTAGAGCTTGCTCGCGATCTCGAAGATCTCCTCAGGCGCGTAGTTCGGCGCGAAGGCGCCGTAATTGCCGTCGAGCTCGGGGATCTTGCCGCCTTCGGGGAGCCCGTCGACGACTTCCAGGTTGCCCGGCGGATCGCCCGGCAGCGCCACCTCGTCGTTCGACCAGACGCCGGCGTCTCCCGGCGCGGGTTTGCGCGCCTGGGGAGATAGCGGTCGGGCCGAGATATCCAGGTTGGAGCGCGGTGTCCCTTCGAGTTGCGGGCGTGGGGCGTGGATCTCCCCCTGCGTCGTCCCATGCGCTGACAAGGGTTTAGCTTGACGTTACCGTGCCCGCCTGCCGGGATCTGTCCCACGCCACGGGGCCTGGATCGAGCCGATGACGAACCCTGCGACGCCCCTTCCGACCGGTGGGGTATCCCGGATCTCGACCGGCGTACCCGGCCTCGACGCGGTCCTATGCGGCAGCCTGACCCCGAGCCGGCTCTACCTGCAGGTTGGCACGCCCGGCACCGGCAAGACCACGATGGCGCTCCAATTCTTGCGCGAGGGGGCGGCCGGTGGCGAGCTTACCCTTTACGTCACCCTGTCCGAGACCACGGAGGGATTCCGGGCGGCCGCGACCCATGGTTGAACCCTTGACGGCATCGACGTCTGCGCGGTCGTCGACCGTCTGGATGCGCAACTTCATCGAGGCGCTGACCCCCGACCGGGAGGGACTGCTGACTGTGGATAGGTAGGACACATCGGAGGCCGCGCGGCACGCGGTTCAAGCGAGGCCGTTGCCAGACGCTGCGGAACCGCGTGCCGGTTTCGCGGACCTTCGTGAGACGTGCGTTCCGAGTTCCGATGCAACTGCCCCGTGACGACACCCACCACCCCCGGGCCGAAGCCTTCCGCGCCTTCATCCGGGACGCGGCCTTCCCCTGCGTCGGCGCCAAGTCGGCCCTGAGCAAGGGCCAGATGCGCGTGCTCGTCGCCCGCGACATCACCTCGGCCTGGGACGACATGCGCATCTACCCGGCGCTGATGGCGTTCGCGGCGCGCTACCGCCGCCGGCCCGACCTCTTCCAGAGCTTCGCCGTCATTTTCGAGGGACCCGGCGACCTCGACGAGGCCGGCTTCGAGCGGCACCTCTGGGACCGGGTGCAGTCGCTCGCCGACAAGGATGCCTGGCTCGGCCATCCCTGGGATGGTCGCGTCGCGCAGGAGCCAGACAGCCCGCACTTCTCCCTGAGCTTCGCCGGCGAGGCGTTCTTCGTCGTCGGGCTGCACCCGCATGCCAGCCGCCCGGCACGCCGGTTCTCCTCGCCCGCCTTGGTGTTCAACCTGCATGCCCAGTTCGAGCAGCTCCGCGCGGCCGGCCGCTACGAGAAGCTGCGCTCCTCCATCCTACAGCGGGACGAGGCGCTCGCCGGCTCCGTGAACCCGATGCTGGCCCGGCACGGCGAGGCGTCCGAGGCGCGGCAATACAGCGGCCGGGTCGTCGGCGAGGAGTGGCGTTGCCCGTTCCGGCCACGCGGCATGAACACCGGGGGCGCCGATGTGCGCTGACGCCGGCACCCACGAGATCGCGCCGCGCTCGGGCGTCGCCTTCACGCTCGACAAGGGCGATAGGCTTATCGTCATCGACCCGCGCGGCGAGCAGGTGGCGGACCTCCTGGCCTTCAACCGCCACGACCTCGACGAGGTGATCTCGTCGGGCCGAACGCTGGACTACGCGAGCCGCATCTACCTGACGACCGGCGACCCGCTCTACTCCAATCGCTCGAACGTGCTGCTGCGCATCGTCGAGGACACGGTCGGGCGCCACGATTTCCTGCTGACGCCCTGCTCGGCCGACACCTTCCGCATCATCTACCGCGACGCTGACCCGCACCACGGCTGCTTCGGCAACCTCGCGGCGGCGCTGGCTCCTTACGGCATCGCCCCGGACCGCATCCCGGTGGCGTTCAACTGCTTCATGAACGTGCCGGTGGACGCGGCGACGGGCGCGTTGGCGGTGGAGCCCCCTCTCAGCCGGGCCGGCGACCGCATCACCTTCGAGGCGGAGGCGGACCTGGTGGTCGGCCTGACCGCGTGCTCTGCGCCGCAGTCGAACAACGGCAGCTTCAAGCCGATCCACTACCGGATCGAGCGGGGGAGCCGGAGCGGGTGCGACGGTGACGACCCGCGCGGACGCGACGCCGTTCGCAACGCTTCGGCGTCTGGCGCGTAGCCTCGCCGGGTCCCTCCCGGGGCCGGCAAGGAGCGAACCGGGCATGGCACATAAGCCGCTGCGCGAGCAGGTCGTCGTGATCACCGGCGCGTCGAGCGGCATCGGGCTGGCGACCGCCCGCATGGCCGCGGAGCGCGGCGCCCGGGTGGTGCTCGCCGCCCGCAGCGCGGAGGTGCTCGCCCGCATCGCCGCCGAGCTCGGCCCGAAGGCCGCCTACGTCGTGGCCGACGTGGGCCGGCACGAGGACGTCCTCGCCATCGCCGACAAGGCCGTGGCAACGTTCGGCGGCTTCGACACCTGGGTCAACGTCGCCGGCCTGACCGTCTACGGTCCCTTGCGCGAGATCGCCCACGAGGACCACGAGCGCCTGATCCGGACCAACCTCTGGGGCACGGTGAACGGTTCGCTCGTCGCCGCGGAGCACCTGCGCCGGCGCGGCGGAGCGATCGTCAACGTCGGCAGCATCGCCTCCGACCTCGCCTTCCCCTTTCAGGGCCTCTACGCCACGAGCAAGCACGCGGTGAAGGGCTTCACCGACACCCTGCGCATGGAGCTGATCGCGGAGGGCGCGCCGGTCTCGGTCACCCTGGTGAAGCCCGCCTCCATCGACACGCCCCTGCCGCAGCGTGCCCGCAACTACATGGACCGCGAGCCGACGCTGCCGCCGCCGATCTACCCGCCGGAGGAGGTGGCCAACGCCATCCTGCACGCCGCCGTGCACCCGCAACGGGGCATCGTCGTGGGAGGCGGCGGCAAGCTGTTCGTGATGGGCAAGGAGTTCGCGCCGGGCGCCTACGACGAGCTCGCGCCGGCCATCATAGCGCTGCAGAAGCGGTCTGAGCCTCCACGGGATCCGCAGGGTGCCCTCCATGCGCCGCGGCACGCCGGCTCGGTCCGCGGGGACCCGCCGGTCTACGTCATGCGCACCAGCGCCTACACCCGGGCGACCCTGCATCCGCTCGCGACGGCCGGCGTGCTCGCAGCAGGCTTGGCCGCGACGGCCGCCGTGATCCTCGGCACGCGATCCAGGCCGCGCCATCGCTGATCTTGGGCGCCTCGCCGCGCCGGAACCAAGCCGCGCCCGACCTCCTTACCCATCCGATACGCGACGATCGGAGACGACCGACCATGAAAGCACTCACGTGGCAGAGCCGGGGCAAGATCACCTGCGAGACGGTGCCGGACCCGAAGATCGAGCATGGGCGAGACGTCATCATCAAGGTGACCGCCTGCGCGATCTGCGGCTCCGACCTGCACCTGATGGGCGGGTTCATGCCGACGATGAAGTGCGGCGACATCCTCGGTCACGAGACCATGGGCGAGGTCATCGAGGTCGGCAAGGACAACCACAAGCTCAAGGTCGGCGACCGCATCGTGGTGCCCTTCACCATCTGCTGCGGCGAGTGCCGCCAGTGCAAGTGGGGCAACTGGAGCTGCTGCGAGCGCACCAACCCGAACGGCAAGCTGCAGGCCGAGACCTACGGCTACCCGCTTGCCGGCCTGTTCGGCTTCTCCCACATCACCGGCGGCTTCGCCGGCGGCCAGGCCGAGTACCTGCGGGTGCCCTACGCCGACGTCGGGCCGATCGTCGTCCCCGAGGGCCTCACTGACGAGCAGGTGCTGTTCCTCTCCGACATTTTCCCCACCGCCTACCAGGCCGCCGAGCACTGCGACATCGGCCCGGAGGACACCGTCGCCATCTGGGGCTGCGGCCCGGTCGGCGTGCTGGCGGTGAAGTGCTGCTACCTGCTGGGTGCCAAGCGCGTCATCGCCATCGACAGCGTGCCGGAGCGCCTGGCCCTCGCCCGCGAGGCGGGCGCAGAAACCATCGACCTGTCGAGCCAGAACGTGCAGGACACGCTCATGGAGATGACCCACGGCCTCGGGCCCGATTCGGTCATCGAGGCGGTCGGCATGGAGTCCCACGGGGCCGACACCACGCTCCAGAAGGTCTCCTCCGCCATCATGGAGCACACCGTCAGCCTGGAGCGGCCTTTCGCGCTCAACCAGGCCATCCTCGCCTGCAGGCCCGGCGGCAACGTCTCGATGCCCGGTGTCTTTGCCGGTCCGGTGGGCCCCGTCGCCCTCGGCGTGCTCATGAACAAGGGCCTGACCCTGAAGACGGGTCAGACCCACATGGTGCGGTATATGAAGCCGCTGCTGGAGCGCATCCAGAAGGGCGAGATCGACCCCTCCTTCATCGTCAGCCATCGCTCCACGAACCTGGAGGAAGGGCCGGCACTCTACGAAGCGTTCCGCGACAAGACCGACAACTGCACCAAAGTGGTGTTCAAGCCGCACGGCTGACGCCGGCCAGGTCCCGGCCGCGAACGGCCTCAACGCATGAAGGCACGATGGTGGACGACACACGCGACCTCGCCCTGGTCTTTGCCGGCGGCAACGCCGTCGGCGCCTACCATGCCGGGACCTACGAGGCGCTGCACGAACATGGGCTCAGGCCCGATTGGGTCGCAGGCGCATCCATCGGCGCGGTGACGGCCGCCATCATCGCGGGCAACGCCCCCGAGGACAGGGTCGCCAAGCTCCGGATGTTCTGGGACGAGGCGACCCAGGCCACGGGCCCGAGCGCAACCGGGCTGCTCAAGCCGCGCCAGGTCTACAACGGGCTGCACGCCCTACTGGCGCTCGCCTGGGGACGCCCGAGCATCTTCGGCCACCGGTTGCCCGGCCCATGGTCGGCGCTGCCATGGGTGCCGAACGACGTGGCCCTGTTTGACAACAGGCCGCTTCTCCGGACCTTGGAGCGCCTCGTCGATTTCGAGTGGCTGAACAGGGCCGACACCCGCCTGACGGTCGGCTGCGTCGACATCGAGACTGGCGATGAGGTCTACTTCGACACCGCCCGCCAGGAGGTCCGGTCCGAGCACATCCTGGCCAGCACGGCGATCCTGCCCGCCTTCCCGCCCGTGGAGGTGGACGGGCGCGTCCTGTGCGACGCGGGCTACACCAACAACCTGCCCCTCGACCCGCTCTTCGAGACCGAGCCGGAGCGGGACCTCCTCTGCATCGCCTCGGACCTGTTCTCCCTGCGGGCGCCGCGTCCCGCCTCCCTCGACGCGGTGCTGGAACGCGCCAACGACCTCATCTTCGCCAGCGCCCCGCGCCGGGCGGTTGCGGGCCTCAGGCGCGAGTACGAGTTGCGCGAGAGGCTCGATCCCGAGGGACCGGCGGTGACGCTGCTCCACCTCGTCTATCAGGCCGGTGCCGACGAGCTCGCGGCCAAGAGCTTCGACTTCTCGCCCTCGTCCATCCGCGACCGCTGGGCCGCGGGCGGAAGGGACGCGGTGCGTGGCTTGGGGTTGTTGAGGGCGGACAAGCGTGCGAGCGGCCGCTTCGAGTATCTCACCCTTCCCGACAGCCTCGGCACCCGGAAAGCCGCGGAGCCTCGGGCCGCTTCCGCGGTGGCGTAACGTCGGCGGTGCCGAAGGTAGCCGACCTCGTGGCGGTCGGCGAGCCGGCCAGGCGCGGGCTCCCGTCAGGCCGCCACGCCGAGGCCCCCTTCGAGGGCCGGGTGGCGCAAGCCGGCGCGGACGTCGAGCCCCGCCGTGCCGCCCTCGCTCCACGCGACCGCCGCCGGCGTGCGCCCCCCGTCGGTCGTCTCGAACTCGACCGCTTCGCCGGGCGCAAGTTGCGGGGCGCCCGCGATGCGGGCGCCGTGGGAGGAGACCTCCGCGAGGCGCACCGAATGCCGCCGCCCCCGCACGTGCAGGAAGGCCGCCTCGTCGACGGCGACCCGAACCGTGCCGCGGCGCTCCTCTAGGTCGGTCGTGACCCGCTGCACGAACTGGGTCACCGAACGCGCGAGGTCGGCCGCGACCGCCTTGAGGGACTCGGACGCGGTCAGGGCGCTGTCGGCGTGCCGCTGCGTCTCCAGGGTGGCCTGCGAGACCGAGACGGCTCCGGCGTGCGCCTCGGAACTGCCCTGGGCGACCTGCGCCACGGTGCGGGAGATCTCCTGCGTCGCCGCCCGCTGCTGTTCGACCGACACGGCAATCGACGTGGTCAGGGCGTTCACCTCCTGCGTGGCCGAGGCCATCGCGTGGACGGAGCCGACGGTGCGCCGCGTCGAGGCCTGGATGGCCTCCACCTGGGACACGATTTCGTCGGCCGCCCGCATGGTCTGGCCTGACAGCGCCTTCACCTCCGATGCCACCACCGCAAAGCCGCGGCCGGCGGCGCCGGCGCGCGCCGCCTCGATGGTGGCGTTGAGCGCCAGGAGGTTGGTCTGGTCGGCCACCGACTTGATCAGGCCCATGACGGTGCCGATGCGGTCGGCCACGACGGCGAGCTGCTCGACCTCCTCGTTCGTGTTCCGCGCGATCTCGGTCATGCGCGCGATGAGCTGGCTCGCCCGCTCCGTCTGGCCGGCGATGTCGGAGATGGAGGCGCTGAGTTCCTCGGCCCCCGCCGAGACCGAGAGCACGTTCTGCGCCGTCGCCGACGCCGTGGCCTCGGAAGCGGCCGCTTGACGGTTCGAATGGTCGGCGACGTCGCTGAGGGCGAGCGCGGTCTCGCGCATGCCGCCCGTCTCGCGTTCGACCGTGCGCTCGATCTCGACGAGGGCGTCGCGGAAATCGGCTACGACCTCGCCGAGGCGGCGCTGGCGGTGGGCCTCCAGGTTACGGTCCTGGCCGGCCGCCGCCTCGGCGCGGCGCTGCGCCAGCACGCTGTCGGCGGCCTGCCGGGTGGCCGCCTCCGCGGAGGCCAGCGCCTTGGCGAGCTGGCGGGCAGCCAGCACCAGGGCGGCGGCCTCGGTGACGAGGACGACGGCATGCAGCACGACACGCAGGTACTCGGCCCCGTTCGGGAAGACCGCGGCCGGGTAGAGTACGTTCAACGCGAGGTGGTGGACGGCCACGACGCCGGCCGCCACGAGGATGGATGACCAGCAGCACCAGCCGGCGGCGACCGCGAGGGCGGCGAAGAAGACCATGTGCAGGTCGATCTGCAGGTGCGTGCCCGAGGCGGCCAGCACCAGCAGGCCGACCAGCATCATCAAGGAGGCCGACGAGAGGTGGCGCGTGATGGCCGCCGCCCCGTGCCGGCGGGCGGCGGCGAGGGTCGCGCCGGGCAGGAGGACCGCGAGGACCGTCACGGGCACGGGCATGACGTCTCGCCACCAGGCGAATGCCGTGACGATGACGGCGAGCACGCCGAGCGCGCTGAGCATCACCGGCAGGAAGGCGAGGCGAAGGCGGTCGAGGCTGCTGCTGTCGGTCATGACGGGGATGATCCGGTGAGGATTGGGGGAGGCCGGTAGCCCGGGAGGCAGGCGCCCATGGGCCCGGCGGCGAGGACGAGGAAGGCGCCGGCCCGGCGCAGGTCGGCGGCGGCGTCGCGCCCGGAGGCGTCGAGCACCGCAACGTGCCCGCCGGTGGAGAGCCAGAGGATGGAGGCGCCCGAGGCGGCGACGGCCTTGGGGATTGGGGCGTCGGGGAAGAGGGTGAGGACCGCGATGGGTTCGCCGGGGCGTGGCGCGAGGGCGAGGGCGACTGGGGCGAGGCCGCAGCCGGCGACCAGGGCGCATGCCAAAGCGGCGACCCGGAGCGGCGGGAGTGTCGTGGACGTGTCTCGTGTCATGCGCCCCTCCATGCCCGCCCCCGTCCTAGCCGACCCGACACCCTGATACGGGCGAGATCGACGCTAGCCCCCGCCGACAGGCTCAGGCGCGTTTGCGATCATCGGCGATGACGGGATCCGTACCATGCGTGTGCTGGGCGAACTGTCCGATGGGCGACGGGCGGCCCATCAGGTAGCCCTGGGCCGCGTGGCACTGTTCGGCGGCGAGGAAGCCGAGCTCGGCGTCGGTCTCGACGCCTTCCGCCAGCACCGGCAGGCCGAGGCCGCGCCCCAGGCCAAGCACCGAGCGCACGATGGCCGCGGTCTGCTCGTTGCTGTCGACGGAGCGCACGAACGAGCCGTCGATCTTGATCTTGTCGAACGGGAACGAGCGCAGGTTCGAGAGCGACGAGTAGCCAGTGCCGAAGTCGTCCATGGCGATGCGCAGCCCCAGCGACTTCAACTGCCTCAAGGTCAGCAGCGCTCGGTTCGGGTCGCTGATCAGGGCAGTCTCGGTCACCTCGACCTCAAGGCGGCCGGGCGCCAGCCCGGTCTTGAGCAGCACCTCGTGCACCAGCCCGACGAAGTGCGGGCTGTGGATCTGCACCGCCGAGACGTTGACGGCGATGGACAGCGGGTTCGACCAGGTCGCTGCCTCCCGGCAGGCCTCGCGCAGCACCCACTCCCCGATCTGCAGGATGGCGTCGCTCTCCTCGGCGATGGGGATGAAGAGGGCGGGCGTAACGTAGCCGCGCTCCGGGTGCTTCCAGCGCAGCAGCGCCTCGAAGCCGATGACGGCGCCCGAGCCGACGTTCGTCTGCGGCTGGTAGACGAGCTGCATCTCGCCGCGGGCCACGGCGTGGCGCAGGTCGTGTTCGAGGAGACGGCGCTCGCGGACCTCGACGCCCATCCTCGCCTCGAAGAAACGGTAGGTGCCCCGGCCTTCCGACTTGGCGCGGTAGAGGGCCGTGTCGGCGTAGCTCAGGAGGGCCGCGCGCTCCTGCGCGTCGTCCGGGTAGAGGACGACGCCGATGCTAGTGGCGATCTGCGGGCCGCCCGCATCCGCCCGGCCGGAGCGCAGCGCCTCAAGGATGCGCTCGGCGAGCCGGCCGGCCTCCGACGGGCCGCCGCAGGGCATCAGCACGGCGAACTCGTCGCCGCCGAGCCGGGCCATCATCTGGGTGTCGTCGAGCTCGGCCGAGACGATCCGGGCGACGTTCTCCAGCATGGCGTCTCCGGCCGCGTGGCCGAACAAGTCGTTGACCTCCTTGAAGCGGTCGAGGTCGAGGCAGAGCACCGCGAGCTTGCGCCCGCCAGCGTCGACGGCGCGCATCTCCTGTTCGAGCCGCTTGCCGAAGCTGGCCCGGTTGGCCAGTCCGGTGAGGGCGTCGTGGTGGGCGAGGAACTGGATCTGGCGCTCGGCCTGGCGCCGCGCCCGCAGGTCGCGCACGGCGACGGCGTAGTGCGGCCGACCGGCGTGATCGACCGGCTGCATGATGATCTCGACCGGCACGAGCGTCCCGTCGGCCCGGCGCAGCTCGGCCTCGACCGGGCGCTCGGGCTGGCCGGCGAGCGCGAGCCGGGCGGCGTTGCCCGGCAGGTACGCAGACAGGGCCGTGCCCGCGAGCGCACCGGACGGCAGACCGATCAGCTTGGCGAAGCTGCGGTTGGCGCTGACGATCGCGTCGCCGGTGCAGACCACGAGACCCTCGACCGCGGCGTTGGCGAGGCTGTGCAGGCGGTCGGCCTCCACCTTGGCGTGACGGCGGTCGCGCACATCGAGCGCGAGTGCGGCCCCGGCCAGCAGCAGGATGGCGAAGCTCGCAAGGGCCACGGCCACCGCGAGCCAGGCGTTCGGGATCGCGGCCTCCGAGACGGCGCGTGTCGGGTCGGGCGTAACGGTGACGGCGCCCATGGCGGTGAAGTGGTGGCTGCAGATGGCAAGCAGCAGCAGGAGCGCCGCCGGCACCTGGCGAACGAGGCCGCGGGCGCCGAGCTGGGCCGCTAGGGCGGCGCCGCCGAGGATGCCGCCCAGCGCGAGCGAGACGCCGACGGTCGCGGGATCCCACGCCTTGTGGCCGGCGACGTCGTAGGCGGCCATGCCGGTGTAGTGCATCGCCGCGATGCCGAACCCGAGGATGGCGCCGCCTGCCCAGGCCGATGCGCGGCCGCCGACGATGACGGCCAGCGAGAGGCCGGAGCCGGCCAGCAGGACGGCAATGACGAGCGAGAGGCCGGTGAGCGCGACGTCGTAGCCGCTCGGCACGCCCGGCACGAAAGCGAGCATGGCGATGAAATGGGTCGCCCAGATGCCAGAGCCGCCGGCCGTCGCCGCCACGGCGAGCCACCCGGCTTGCGGCCAGCCGGCAGCCCAGCGGGCGTGGCTGACGAGGCAGATCGTCGTCAAGGCCGAGAGGGCGCAGATGCCAGCCGCCAAGGCGACAAGCCGGAAATCATGAGCCTCGACGAGACAACCGACGACGGTAAGCATGGGGCGACCCTGGGGACCTTTGAATCCCCATGGTGAGCCACGTCCGTGTAGATCGATTTAAGGGCGCGCAACCAAAATAAGGATCCAAAGGCAACGCCTTGAACCTTTGGTGCGGCCCGCGGTCGCAAGTCTGCTCTTGCTGATCGGACCTAAGGCGACCGACCCGAACGCTCGCAGGGCCGCCTACCCGGCGGCGCCCGCGTCCTCCGCGGTTCCGTGCGACCCGGCCGACACCCTCACGGACACGCCTTTCGTGTCGGTCAGGTGACGGCAGGACTGGCCGTCGCTCTCGCCGCATGCCTCGACGGTGAGGGCAACCGAGGCGGGATCATTCATGGCTTCGGTCCGTCAGCTATCGGCCCTCGAACCGCTCAGCGTGAGGTCGAGGTAAGTCCTGCTGACCGGCTCGATCAGGGCCGTGGTCTCCTCGGCGCCCTTCGTCTCCTCATCGGTGGCGGTCCGGAAGGCTGAGGCTTGTTCGGACTTGCCGGCCAGCTCGGCGATGACCGGCCGTCGAGCCTTCTCGTTGGTGTCGGGTTCGCCCGCCAACGAATCCCCACCATGCGTTGTCGCGAGCGCTGACAAGGGTTTGGCGCGGCGCTAACTTGTGCGCATGTCGTGGCGAGCCCCACGCTACGGAGCCTCGACCGTGACGATGACGGAACATGCGAAAAGCCCACCGCCCGGCGGGGATTCCCGGATCTCGACCGGCGTACCTGGCTTGGATGACGTCCTTTGCGGCGGGCTGACCCCGAGCCGGCTCTACCTGTTGGAGGGTACCCCCGGGACCGGCAAGACGACCTTGGCCCTGCAGTTCCTGCGCGAGGGGACCGCGCGCGGCGAGCGCACCCTCTACGTCACGCTGTCCGAGACCAGCGACGAGCTCCGGGCAGCGGCGGCGACCCATGGCTGGACGCTCGACGGCATCGACGTCTACGAGCTCGTCGACGAGATGGGCCTCGACCCCGATAGCGAGCAGTCGATCCTGCACCCCTCCGAGATCGAGCTCGGCGAGACCGTCCATGAGGTCATCGCCCGCGTCGAGGAATCGAAGCCCGACCGGCTCGTGTTCGACAGCCTCTCCGAGCTGCGCCTGCTCGCACAGAACCCGCTGCGCTACCGGCGCCAGATCCTGGCGCTCAAGCGGTTCTTCGCCAAGCGCGCCTGCACCGTGATGATGCTCGATGACAAGACCTCCGAGACCGGCGACGTGCAACTGCACAGCATCGCGCACGGGGTGTTGTCGTTGGACCAGATGCCCCGCGAGTACGGCTCGGAGCGGCGTCGCCTACGCATCGTCAAGATGCGCGGCATCAAGTTCCGCGGCGGCTTCCACGACTTACTGTTGGAGACCGGCGGCATCCGAGTCTTCCCACGCCTGATCGCCGCCGAGCACCACGCGAGCTTCGACCCTAAGGGCAAGTCCACGGGCTCGGGCGAGCTCGACCTGCTGCTTGGCGGGGGTCTGGTGCCGGGGACCAACACGCTCCTTCTCGGGCCTTCTGGCATCGGCAAGACGACGACGGCCATCCGCTGCATGTTGGCCGCCCTGGAGCGCGGGGAGAGCGCCACCTACTACCTGTTCGACGAGGGGCTGGGGACACTCCTCGCCCGGTCGGCCACGCTCGGCATGGACCTCGCCCCGCACATCGAGGCCGGGCGCCTCGTCATCACGCAACTCGACCCTGCGGAGGTCTCGCCGGGCGAGTTCGCTACGATGGTCCGGGAGGCGGTCGAGGAACGCGGCGCAACCTTCGTGAGCATCGACAGCCTGAATGCCTACCTGCATGCGATGCCGGGCGAGGAGTTCCTGATCCTGCAGATGCACGAGTTGCTGAGCTACCTGAACCAGCAGGGCGTCACCACGCTCCTGGTTCTCGGCCAGCACGGGGTCGTCGGCGAGGTCCGCACCGACGTCGACCTGAGTTATCTTAGCGACTGCATCCTGCTGTTCCGGTTCTTTGAGGCAAAGGGCGAGGTGCGCGCCGCGCTTTCGGTCGTGAAGAGCAGGGTCAACGCGCACGAGCGCAGCATCCGCGAACTGAAGTTCGGGCCGGGCGGGCTCCGGGTCGGCGAGGCGCTTGGCGACTTCGAGGGCGTCCTGTCCGGCCTGCCGGCCTATCGCGGCAAGGTCGCGATGCTCGCGGGCCAGGGCGAGGTCCGGTGACGGCGTCGCCCGCGGCCCACGAGGAACGCATCCTGGTCCTGGCGCCGCGCGGGCGCGACGCCGCGGTGACCGGGCAGGTGCTCGTCCAGGCCGGCGCGTGCGCCGAGGCGTGCCCGGACCTGACCTGCCTGCTGGATGGCCTTGCGGCCGGGGCGGGCGCGGCGCTCGTCACCGAGGAGGCGCTGGAGGGCGACCTCGCCGACCTGTTCGCCTGGCTCGATACCCAGCCGCCATGGTCCGACTTTCCGTTCATCGTGCTGGCCACCCGCCAGGCCGGGCGCCGGTCCGAGCGCGCCGCGCGCCTGCTCGCCCGGCTCGGCAACGTCGTCCTGCTGGAGCGGCCGGTGAACGCCGAGACGCTCGCCAGCGCGGCGGCCTCGGCACTGAGGGCGCGGAGGCGCCAGTACCAGGCCCGCGGGCACCTGCTGGAGCGAGAGCGGGCGCAGGAGGATCTCCGCCTCGCCAACGAGGACCTGGAGCGGCGGGTGGCCGAGCGCACCCGCGAGGTCGAGGCCGCGCACGAGACCCTGGCCTTTGCGCTCGACGCCGCCGGCATGGCGTCGTGGGACCTCGATTACCGCACCGGCGCCTCGCGCCGCTCGTCCCGCTTCGACGCGATCTTCGGCCACGAAGGGAAAGGCCCCCGTTGGGACCGGGAGACGCTCCTCGCCCACATTGTCGAGGAGGACCGCGCAGCTGCCGAACGGGCGTTCGCGACGACCGTGGACACCGGCGCGCTCGACTTGGAATGCCGCATTCGGCGTGCCGACGGACAGGTGCGTTGGATCGCGCTCAGGGGGCAGATCAAGCACGAGGACGGCGCCGCCGCGCGCATCGCCGGCATCCTGATGGACCGTACCGACCAGCGGCTCACCGAGGAGGCGCTGCGGCAGGCCCAGAAGATGGAGGCCATCGGCCAGCTGACCGGCGGCGTGGCGCATGATTTCAATAACCTGCTCACCGTTATCGTGGGCGGCCTCGACATGATGCTGCGGCGGCCCGAGCAGGTCGACCGCGTCAAGCGCCTAGCCGAGGCGGCCATGGGCGCGGCCCGGCGCGGCGAGCAATTGACCCAGCAGCTCTTGGCCTTCTCGCGCCGGCAGATGCTGCGGCCGCAGACGCTCAATCCGAACCGCCTGCTGCTGGCCTTCAAGCCGCTGGCCGAGCGCGCAGCGGGGGGCGCCGTCGAGCTCGCTTTCGACCTCGACCCGGCGCTTGACCCGATCCGCATCGACCCGGCCCAGTTCGAGGCGGCGGTGCTGAACCTGGTCGTGAATGCGCGCGACGCGATGGAGGGGCGGGACGGCCACGCTCATATCGCGGTGACGAGCCGCAACGTCCATCTCGGCACGGGTGCGGTCGCCGACTGGGGCGTGGCGCCGGGGCCCTACGTGGTGGTTTCCGTGTCCGACACCGGCTCAGGCATCCCAGCGGACAAGCTCCAGCGCGTGTTCGAGCCGTTCTTCACCACCAAGGAGGTGGGCAAGGGCACGGGGCTCGGGTTGAGCCAGGTCTACGGCTTCACGCGCAGCGCCGGCGGCTTCGCGAGGATCGATTCCGAGGTCGGCCAGGGCACGACGGTGAACCTGTTCTTCCCGCGCTCGACCGACCCCGCCGGCGAAGAGGTCGGCACGGGTCCGGCCGCGTCCATCCCGCTGCGCCGCGCCGGCGAGGGCGAGACGGTTCTGCTGGTCGAGGACGACGAGCAGGTGCTCGCCATGGCGACCGAGAGCCTGGAGGAACTGCGCTACCGGGTAGTCGTCGCCCGCAACGCCGCCGAGGCGCTGGGGCACCTCACGGGGGTGGAGCGCATCGACATCCTGTTTTCCGACGTGGTCATGCCGGGCGGCATGAACGGGTCGCAGCTCGCGGTCGAGGCGCAGCGGCTCCGCCCGGGCATCAAGGTCCTGCTGACCTCGGGCTACGTCGCCAACCTCGACGAGGGGCAGATGATCGGGCGCGGCGAGCTCCCGGTGCTCAATAAACCGTACCGCCGCGACGAACTCGCCCGCTCCCTGCGGCTGGTGCTCGGGGGAGGCGAGCGCTGACGCCGGACGGCTAGGCCCCTGCCTCGGGCAGTGCCGCCTTCCGGAATACGATGTCTCCCGGGGGGGCGCTGCGGAGGCACGGCCCGGGGTCCGGTCGGGGATCGGCCGCCGCATGGCGCAGGTATCCCGGGTCGAAACCGGCCGCCGCCTTTAGGGCGACTAGGTCCGGGATGACGACGCGGCGACCCCGGATCTCGATCAGCCCGCGCCTCCGCAGCGACCGCAGGGACCTGTTGACGTGGACGGACGTCATACCGGTCGCGTCGGCGAGGTCGACCTGTGTGAGGGGGAGGTCGAACCCGGCGTCGGAGACCAGCCCCACGGACCGGAGCCGCACCAGCAACTCGCACAGGATGTGGGCGAGGCGCCGCTCGCAGGGGCGCCGACCGATGTTCGCCAGCCATTGCCGCACCGTGGCGGCCTCCACCAGCGCGGCCAGGCGGAGCGCACGGGCGATGGCAGGGTGGTTATCGAAGAGGTCCGCCACGGTTCGGGCCGGGATGTGCGCCACGCGACAGGAAGACAGGGTGCCGATGGCGTGGTCCATCGCGCCGAGCAGGGCGACGTCGAGGTCGCTGAAGTCGCCCGGGACGAGGAAGGCGAGCACCTGCCGGGCCCCGTCGGGCAGGATCTTGTAGCGGCAGGCCATGCCGTCGAGGACGAGGAACACGCCCCGGGGCGTGTCGCCCTCGCGGATGAGGTCCGTCCTACCGGGGATCGCGACGGGGTGGGCGGCGACCTGCGCCAGGAGGCGTCGGTCCTCGTCCGACAACGGCGACAGGGCGGCGAGCTTCCTCAGCAACGGGTGGTCTGGCATCGGTTCGGCGCCCCGTGGGACGTGTGCCCCGTAGGTGAGCTAGAGCGGACGAGGGCCTTTGGCATCGGCACGTGCGTCCCGCGGCGTCGCGACGGTGGCCGGCGTCGCCCCGGCCCGCTCCGGAGGCCGTCTCCCAATCAGTGTGGTCGGTCAAGACGATTGGGCTGTCAGGGCCCTACGCACGTGGAGCGGTGGTCACGAGGCGTTCAGGGCATGCGACCCGCACAGATGAACCGCCTGATGTCTGGCGGGGGGTTACGCAAGGCCCAATGACGCTGAGCCTTGACGCCAAAGGCGGGACGTGGGCCGTCGGCATAGGCAGATGCGCGGTCGCTAATGTGCTTCAACCTGCTGAGGTCGTGACCGCAGCTCAAAGATCCGCTTCTTCCTACCAAGCGGACGTCTCGGCCAGCAGGCTTGAGGGTCTGCAAGGGGTCAGGAGTTCGCGCTCCGATTGTTCTGCTGTGCGCCAGTTGCAGACCTTCAAGGTCGAAGAACCAAAGGTCCGCTGCCGACACTAGAGCGGGCTTTCGACGTCGTGGACTGGAAGCTTGCCGGTCATAGCGGCGCTGATGCATCGCCGCGTTTGCCGGGAGTATCGACGGTGCGGCGGGCGACGAAGCCGAGGGTCGAGCCCTGGACGATGATGGAGAATAGGACGACGGCGTAGGTCGCCGCGAGCAGCGCCGACTTGGGCTCGGTTTCCGGGATTGAGAGCGCCAGCGCGACCGAGATGCCGCCGCGCACGCCCGCCCAGGTCAGGAACGGCACGTTGCGCGCCGAGAGGCGGTCGCTCCACCGGAACAGGAGCAGGGGCACGGAGACTGCCACGCCGCGCCCCAGGATGACGAGCGGTACGGAAGCAGCCGCCAGCCACAGCGCCGAGGCGTCGAACCGCAGGACGAGCACCTCCAGGCCGATCAGCAGGAACAGCACCGAGTTGAGCACCTCGTCGACGAGGGTCCAGAGCGCGGAAACGTAGCCCTGCGTGCGCTCGCTCATGGCGTAGCGGGGCCCCCGCTCTCCGACCAGCAGCCCGGCCGCAACAACGGCGAGGGGACCGCTAGTGCCGAGCTTCTGCGCCAGTGCGTAGGTGCCGGTCACGAGCGCCAGCGTGATCAGCACCTCCACGGAAAAGTCGTCGATGGCGCGCATGGCCCGGTAGGCGACGTAGCCGGTGACGAGGCCAAGCAGGATACCACCGCCCGCCTCCACCAGCAGCAACTCGGCGATGCCGAGCGCGCCTCGCTCGCCGCCACCGCCAGCAGCAAACCCCAGGAGTACGGTGAACAGCACCACGCCGACGCCGTCGTTGAACAGCGCCTCGCCCTGCATCTCGACTTCAAGCGCCTGCGGCACCTGCACGTTCTTGAGCGTGGCGAGCACCGCGACGGGGTCGGTCGGGCTGATCAGAGCTCCGAAGACGAGGGCCCAGGAGAGCGGCAGCGCGTGTCCGAGCGCCTGGCTCATGCCCCAGACGGCAAGCCCCACCACCGCGGTCGAGACCGCCGTGCCAACGAGCGCCAGGGTCGCCACCGGCCAAGCGCGCTCTCGCAGGGCCTGGAGGTTGAGGTTGAGCGCGCCGGCGAACAGCAAGAAGGCCAGCATGCCGTTCATCACCACCTCGGTGAAGTCGATCTGCCGGAGCACTGTCGTGAGCGCCTCGTAGAGGTGCTGCTGCGGGAAGGCGAGGTCGAGCGCGACCAGCGCCAGCGAGGCCAGCAAGCCCATAACCAGCAGGCCGATGGCGTGCGGCAGGGGCAGGAAGCGACGGTTGAGCCAGCCGAACAGGGCCGAGAGCGTCAGAAGCAGGGCGGCGAGGTCGAAGATCGAGATCATGACGGCCTTCGCGCGGGTGGAGGGTCAGCTCCGCGAGCCGTCCCGTCCGGGAACTTTATCCACGAGATCTCCGGGCGTCCGCCGGTCGACATGGGAGGCGGAAACGCTGCGGTCGCTCGATGCCAGGCCGTCCGTCGCCAGGACCGTCCGCGCGGTCAGACCGGTCCAGGGCTGGACCGCTGGTGTGTCGCCGACCCGGTAAGCGGCTGCGGCCAGCATGGCCGCGCATACGGCAGTGGCGGTCAGGAGCGTCGTCAGGAGCCTCATGCAGGGGCAACCGGGCGCCAAGCTCGAGTGTTCCGCAGGGGCCTAGGCGCTCAATAGACGCCTTCATCGGGGATGTTCAGCGTGGTGCCGCAGGCCTTGCAATGAACGGCGTCCGGCTCGTGCCGCTGCAGGCCGCAGGTCGGGCAGGGGAATCGCACCTTGTAGGGCCGGAACAGAACCTGGGCGAGGCGCAGGAACAGCGTCACGCCGCAGATCATCACCACGACCGAGATCAGCCGCCCGCCCGTGCCCTGCAGAGTGATGTCGCCGTAGCCCGTCGTGGTCAGCGATGTCACCGTGAAGTAGAGCGCGTCGACGTAGTTGCCGATAGCCGGGTTCGTCCGGTGCTGCGTCGCGTAGACGATGCCGGTCATCACGAAGATGAACACCACGAGGTTGACCAGCGCGATGATCACCTCCTCGTTGCGGCGGAAGACCGGGAAGTCGGCGCGCAGACGGTCGAGCAATTGATAGGTCCGCAACAGGCGCAGCGTGCGCATGATGCGCAGGAAGCCCGCGCCCGTCCCCGCACCGACTAGGGGGGCGAGGAAGGAGGCGATGGCGGCTACGTCCGCCCAGGTCGTGGGTCGCAGGAACTCGCGCCATCGCCGCGGCGAGATGGCCAGGCGCGAGGCGAAGTCAGCGGCCACCGCCACGCCGATCACCACGTCGAGCCCCTCGACCAGCGGCTGCTGGGGCATGAACGAGGACAGGACGATGAACAGAAGCGTCGTGAGGTCAAAGACGAGCAAGAGGTAGCGGAACCGATGCGCGCGGTCGTTGTCGCCCTCGTACAGGTCGCGAAGCCTCTCGGTCAGGTGCGTCATGCGCAAAGGGATGGTCACTCGCGGGATCGGACGTCGAATTCCTACATCCGATACGGTTCCCGCAACACGATGCGAATGAGGCCTGTCCCGCTTCCCTGAGATCCAGGAATGCGCGGGTTGTGCCTGCCGGGCTCCGGTGCGATAGACCCGGGAGGGTGTGCGGTCCGGCAATAGGATCGGCAGGTCAAGCGTTGGTCGGGCCGCCAGCGCTGGAGACCTGTGCCCGTGTCGTTGCAGTCCCGCGTCGTTTCCTCGCGTGTCCGCCCCGTGTCGGCTCTGCGCACCTTGCTGACCGGCGAGGCGGGCGGCGGTCTCGTCCTGATGGCGAGCGCGGCGCTTGCGCTGGTGGTAGCGAACTCGCCTTTCGCCGGCACCTACTTCGCCGCGCTGAAGGCCTATCTCGGGCCACTCTCGGTGCTGCACTGGATCAACGACGCCCTGATGGTGGTGTTCTTCCTGCTCGTCGGGCTGGAGATCAAGCGCGAGATGCTGGACGGGCAGTTGCGCACCTGGCCCGACCGCGCGCTGCCTGGGCTCGCGGCGCTGGGCGGCATGGCGGCGCCAGCCCTAGTCTACGCTGCCGTGAACTGGCACTCGCCCGAGACCCTACGCGGCTGGGCGATCCCGGCCGCCACCGACATCGCCTTCGCGCTCGGCGTGCTGGCGCTGCTGGGATCGCGCGTGCCGGTCTCGCTCAAGGTGTTCCTGACGGCGCTCGCCATCATCGACGACCTCGGCGCGGTGCTCATTATCGCCCTGTTCTACACCGCCGACCTGTCGCTGCCGATGCTGGGCGGGGCGGCCGCCACGCTCGCGGTGCTCTACGGGCTGAACAAGGCTGGCGTGGCTCGGCTATGGCCCTACCTCGTGCTCGGCATCGTCCTCTGGTTCTTTGTGCTGAAGTCGGGCGTGCACGCCACGGTGGCGGGCGTGCTACTGGCCATGACCATCCCGCTCCGGCTGAGCGTCGGCAGGCCGGACGACCCGACCTCGCCGCTGCACATCCTCGAACACGCGATCCATCCCTGGTCGGCCTACCTGATCCTGCCGGTCTTCGGATTCGCTAACGCCGGCGTGTCGCTCGCCGGCTTCAACCCCCGCATGCTGCTCGACCCGGTGACGCTCGGCGTGGCGCTGGGGCTGCTCGTCGGCAAGCAGATCGGCGTGTTCGGCTTCGTGCTCGCCGCGGTGAAGCTCGGGCTGGCGCAGCGGCCGGCCCATGCAGGTTGGGGGCAGGTTTATGGCGTCTCGCTCCTGTGTGGCGTCGGCTTCACCATGAGCCTGTTCATAGGCCTGCTCGCCTTCGCGAACGCGCCCGCGCTGGAAGCCGAGGTCAAGGTCGGCGTGCTCACCGGCTCCATCGCCTGCATGCTGGCTGGTGCGTTCGTGCTGCTGGTCGCGCCCGCGGCGGAGCGGAACCGCGACCATACGGCAGAATGAATGCACTGCCTCCGCCGTTCCAGCAGGATCACGCGGCATCGCAGGAGAAGGCCCATGACCCACTTGGACAGGATGACCCGCCGTACCCGCATGAATGCCATCGAGCGTCAGGTACGCTCGAACATGCGCACGTCTGACGTCGTGCTGGCGGTCGCTGGCGTTGCCCTCCTCGCCGGCTTCTGCCTGCTGCTGCTCGCAAGCCTGATCGGCGACGCCCACAGTCTGGCCAGCGTATCGGCGCCCGCACTCGGCTGAACGTTATGCATGCGGTCGGGCTTGTTCCGGAAGGTCGCAACGGAACCGCCGCGCGACGAACACCGTGCTGAACTCGCCCCCGGAGGGATGACGAAGGAGGTAGGCCGATGCTCTTCGATGACTGGACGGGGCTCGGGCGCGTGCTCGTCGTGGGCCCGTTGGCCTATCTCTCGCTCGTTGTGATCCTGCGAGTTTCCGGCAAGCGTACGCTCACGAAGCTCAACGCCTTCGACCTCATCGTCACCGTGGCGCTCGGCTCGACGCTGGCGACGACCCTGCTCAGCAAGTCGGTCGCCCTCGCGGAAGGCGTCCTGGCGTTCGCCCTGCTCGTGTTCCTTCAGTTCGCCATCACCTGGCTCTCCGTCCGCTCCTCGACGGTAGGGCACTTGGTCAAGGGCGAGCCGACCCTGCTTCTTCATCGGGGGCAGTTCCTCGACCGTGCGCTGAGGGATCAGCGTGTGACCCGCGAGGAGGTGCTTGCGGCCTTGAGATCGCAAGGTGCCGTCGACGTGGCGTCAGTTGATGCGGTCGTGCTGGAGACGGACGGCTCCCTGAGCGTCATGACCGAAAAAACCGACACATCCGTCGAGAGTGGGACACTGCGCAACGTCGTTGGCGCCCCGCCCGGGTGATGCGTCGCACGACCCAACTGGGCTTGCATCAACGCGTCCTGAACATGTCACGCAGCCGATGCAACACGCGGAGCAGGCGGTCTTTCGAGCCTTCGGTCTCGGGAGGTGCCGTTACCGTCCGGCTCCTCGGAGGCGAAAGGCATCCCGCCACAAACCCGCAGCGGACGGTGACCTTGAAGACGGTGCAAGCGTAGATGTTTGGGGGCGCAGGGGGGCCGCTCCTCGTTGGGCCAGAAATAGCCGGATAGCGAGGCAGCGTAGTGAGCGTGACGGCAGCCAACAGCTTCACCGGGATGAGCAGGGTTCAACGTCAGGAGACATCAGGCGATGCGGCCAGGGTCCCGGGGCTTCGGCTGACGGTCTCGTGGCTCGGGCAATGCGCCGGGCATCGGCGATGAGGGCGCGCGTCAAGGCATGGGTCGAGTTCCTCGGCGACCAATTCTGGCTCCGGCCGGCCCTGGTCGTACTTGGCTGCATCGGCCTGGCGCAGTTTGCCGTCTGGCTGGAGACGGCGCGCATCGCGGGCTACGACGCCTCCTCGCCCGACGCGGACTGGGGATGGGCGGGAGGTGCCGAGGGTGCGCGGGCGCTGCTCAGCGCCGTTGCCTCCTCCACCATCGGGGTGGCGGGCACCACCTTCTCCATCACCATCGCGGCGCTGTCGCTCGCCTCGAACCAGATGGGGCCCCGGCTCCTGCGCAACTTCGTGCGTGACGCCCGAAACCAGGTTGTGCTCGGGATCTTTCTCGGCACCTTCGCCTACGCTCTTATGGTGCTGCGAACGGTCCGCACCGTCGAGGAGCAACCCTTCGTCCCCCACCTCGCCGTGTCGGGCGCCGTCGTCCTCGCTTTGGCCTGCCTGGGGACGCTGATCTGGTTCGTCCACCACATCGCGACGAGCATCAACGTCGAGACCGTGGTGGACGCCGTGCACCACGACCTATGCGAGGCGGTCCGGCGGCGCACCCTCGATGCGGCGGACCTGCGACGCCCCCTCGAAACACCGGAGTGTGGCGCTACGGCGGCCAAGGCGGAGGGCGGCTACCTGCAGGCCGTCGATGTCGGGAGCCTGGCGGATTGGGCGAGGGAGAACGGCGTCATGGTCTCGCTGCGCGCGCGGCCGGGCGATTACGTGCCGACAGGCTTTCCGGTCGCGTTCCTTTCCGCAGGCGTCGAGGGCGTTACCGACGCGGTCTCTCGGGCGCTGACATTCGGACGGCGCCCAGCAGCCCTGCAGGACCTCGAATACTCCGTGCGGCAACTCGTGGAGATTGCGGTTCGGGCCCTCTCGCCCGGGATCAACGATCCGATGACCGCGGGAAGCGTGCTCGACCACCTGGGCGACGCCCTCTGCCGCATCGCGCCGCGTCACCTACCCACCGGTACGGTCGCGCGCGATGGCCGCGTCGTGCTCATCCAGCCCGTAACCGACTACGCCGGGTTGTGCGACGCGATGTTCCTCCTCATCCGCCAGAACGCCTCCGGCTCGGTGCACGTCCTCGCACGCATGCTCGACGTGCTCGCCCGGGTTGCCGAGGTGGAGCGTCTGACCGACCGGCTCGCCGTGCTGCGCCGCCACGCCGACCTCGTCGCGGCCGCAGCGCAGCGAGACGTCTCCGATCCGCATGACTTGGCCGATCTGGTGGAACGTCATGCCAGGTTCGTCAAAGCGCAAACCCGGGATGGTTTCGTCGGCCCTTAGTACACCGGCCAGCGTCGCTACCCGTATGACGCGCCGCATCAGTCCTTTCGACGAAGGCGGTAGACCGTCTCGCCGGCTGTGGCGGGATGCTGTGAGATTACGATGACAGAATTGAGGTGGCAAGTGCTGCGCCGAAAGCGATGATAACCAAACAGTTTGCGGGATAATAGAGTTGCGCCTTATCGTCTCTAAAGAAGTCCAAATGTGTTTCGCTCTTCAGTGGGCGCAGCAAACAGGACAAGCCCGATACCGACAGCCAGGAGCAACGGCCCTAGGGTCGAGACTCGATCAGCACCAGAAGGCGATGACGGCTGCGAGCGCGAGGGCGGAATCGTAGTTGCGGGCGAGCTTGTCGTAACGGGTTGCGATGCGGCGGAAGTCCTTGAGGCGGTTGAAGGTCGCCTCGATGCGCCAGCACTCGCGGTAGCGGCGCGTGTCGTGGCGGATCTTCCGCTTTCGGCCGCGCTTGCCTGGGATGACGGGCGTGATGCCTGCTTCCCGCAGATCGGTGCGCAGCCAGTCGGCGTCGTAGCCTTTGTCGGCGGCCAGACGGCGGATGCGGCCGGGCGCCTCGGCCAGCACGGCGGGCGCGGTCGTCACGTCGCTGGCGTTGCCTGGCGTCAGCAGAAGGACGCCGGGGCGGCCGAGGACGTCGGTGAGCGCGTGGACCTTGGTCGTCTGGCCGCCGCGCGACGGGCCGATGGCCTGCGTGCGAGCCCCCCTTTGCCACCGTGGGCGGAGCGGTGGGCCCGGACATAGGTGCTGTCGAGGGCGGCCGCGTCCCCAGCCCATCCAGCCTTGGCCAGGGCGGCCAGCATCGCGCGCCAGAAGCCGCGGCGGGACCACCTGTTGAAGCGGTTGTAGACCGTGGTGGACGGGCCGTAGGTATCCGGGCAGTCGCACGAGCGGCAGCCTGCGCTGATCACGTGCAGGATGCCGGAGATGATCCGCCGGTCGTCCTTGCGCTCGGGTCCGGGCTGATTGCGGGGCAGGAACGGCTCGATCGCCGCCCACTGCTCATCCGAGAGCCAGAACAGATCCGCCACCGCCGCCTCCGCGCTGCAAACGGCGGCCTCGAATCACAAAACTACAGCCCACGCAACACCTTGATGCGGTTTTGACCCTAGCAACAGGCTTATACGTCATCGACTCTGCGCAGAATAATGGACATCCCGGAAGGGGGGCACGTCTCCCTGTTCAAGAATCGGTCCGCCCCTCATGGCCGGTCGGTCCAGCCACGTGCAAGAGGAAGCACGGCACCCGCCACGAACCCGGAAATGAGGACGATGTACTGAGCGTGCCGATAGCCGGCCTGGCTCAGCAGGACCACCGCGCAGGCGGAGATCAGAAAGACCCCGAGCCCCATGGCCAAGGTTGAACGGCTCACCGCCAGCATCCCTTCGCGCTCGGATGGCTAGTGCAGGCTCCTGACAGCACACTTGGCGATGTTCGGCCTGGGCCGGTTGCCCGGGCGCGCACGGGAACCCGCCGACTGGTCCGAACCATGCGCCGCCGGCTGTCCCGCTAGGTGCCGGGCCTTCGTGCCCACGCTCCTACCTTAGCGCAGCGCGAGCGCGTCGAGCCAGCCCTGGGCGGCGGCGTAGCGGATGATCTCGGCCCGCGTCCTTAGGCCGAGCTTCTCGGCTGCCCGAGCCTTGTAGGTCTCGACGGATTTCACGCTCAGGTCGATGCGGCGCGCGATCTCCTTGTTGCTGAAACCCTGCGCGATCAGCCGCAGCACCTCCATCTCGCGCGGGCTCAGCGCCTCCCCGGCCTCGCCTGGGCCTGGGCCGCCGACCGAGGAGGGGTCCGCCAAGGCGTGGCCCGCGATGGACGGGTCGAGGTAGATGCCGCCGGAGGCGACGGCGCGGACCGCTCGCAGCAGGTCATCGGCCGCCGAGCGCTTCAGGAGATAGCCGCGCGCGCCCGCCCTGAGGAGCGGCTGGACGTAGGCCGCATCCTCGTGAACCGTCAGCACGAGCACCCGCGTCCCCGGGCATTCGCCCGCCACCCGCTCCGCCAGTTCGAGCCCGTTGAGCCCGGGCATGGAGACATCGACGACCGCCACATCGGGACCCGCGGAATGGATCATGGGTAGGGCGTCGCTGCCGCTGGTGGCCTCGCCGACGAGCTCGATCTCCGGGTCGGCGTTCAGCAGCGTCCGGATGCCCGCCAGCACGATGGGGTGGTCGTCGGCGAGGGCGACGCGGATGCGGTCCATGGGGTGGTCTCCTCGAAGCCTCATGTCGGCTGCGGAACGGGGATGTTGACGAACAACGTGGTGCCGACGTCCGGGGACGCCTCCAGAGTGAGCGTGCCGCCAAGGAGTGACAAGCGCTCGCGGATGCCGGACAGGCCCAGCCGCGGCTTGGCCGGCGCGTCGTTCGTGGGCACCCGGGCCGCCTCCTCGACGTCGAAGCCAACGCCGTCGTCCTCGATGATGACCCGCATCACGTCGGCACGATGCTCGACCGAGACACTGACGGTCGCGGCACGGGCGTGCTTGAGGACGTTGGTGAGCGCCTCCTGCACGATTCGGTAGACGGCGGTCTCGACCGCCGCCGGGACTCGTGCGGCCTCGCCCAGGAATTCGAGGTCGGCCCGAATGTCGTGGCGCCGGCTCCAACCGCGCAGCAGGGTCGCGAGCGCCTCGCGCAGGCCGAGGTCGTCGAGGGCGGTCGGGCGCAAATCGACGGCGGCGCGGTGGATGTCCCGCCCGATCTCGCCCGCGAGCGCCTGGAGCCACTGCACCTGGCGGCCGGCCTCGTCCGCTTCGCCGCCCGCGAGGAGGCGCTCCAGGCTCTTCAGGCCGAGCGATAGGCCGGTGACCGTCTGGCCAACTTGGTCGTGAAGCTCGCGCGCGATCCGGCGCTGCTCGTTCTCCTGCGCCTCGCCGAGACGCCTGAGCAGTTCGAGCCGCTCCGCTTCGGCGCGCTTGCGCGGCTCGATGTCCGAGACGACGCCGTAGATCAGCCCGGGAGGCTTCTCGTTGTGCAGCTTGGGTGCACGCCCCGCGAGGCGGACCCAGCGCACGCGGGGGCCGGCCTCGACGACGCGGAATTCCACGTCCATCGGCGCCCCGTCCGCCAGGCTCCGCCGGAGCGCCTCGGCGAGACGCTCGCGGTCGTCGGCGTCGACCGCCTCCAGGACCTCGTGCACGTCCGCCTCGGTCTCGCGCCCCTCGGCGACGTCCGTCCCCCATCCCAGCAGCCGGGCCGCGCGTGCGGACGCGGTCACCCGTTCACGAACCGTATCCCAGCGCAGGGTGCCGAGCTCCGCTGCCTCGGCCGCCACCGCGCCCTGCTCCTCGCTCGACCGGAGGGCCAGGGCGAAGCGCGCCTGCTCGCCCGCCCGGCGCTGCGCCATATCGCGGCCCACCAGACCGACCAGCGCCAGCGCGAGGCCGATACTGAGGATGCTGCCGCCAGCGAGCACGGCGTAGGAGCGCGAGACCGGCGCGTTCAGGGTGGCGACGGGCATGCCGAAATGGACCGACCAGCCGCCCGTATCCTTCAGGGTCCGATAGACGACCTCGACGTTCGACCCTTCCAAGGTCGGTCCTGTGTAGAAGCCCTGCGGCGCCCGACGGATGGCGGCCTGGAGCGCGGGGTTCGCCGGGTGGCCGAGTTCCTCCACCTCGGCGCGGGTACGCGCGATGGTGTTCCCGTCCGCATCCACGATGGTCCCGACCCAGCCCTCCGGCGCGCCGGCGTCGCGCAGGATCGAGCTCACCGCGTTGGTGGCGAGCCGGACCGAGAGCACGTAGCGAAGCTGCCCGTCCCGGATGACGGGCACCCGCAGGGCGACGAGACGCTTGCCCGAGACCGGGCCGGCCGGGCCGATGCCGCCGATCACCGGGCGCCGCGTCCGGACGACCTCATCGAAGCTCCTGCGGTCGGCGGTCGGGCCGAGTTCCTCGTCGAGGGAGCGAAGCAGGTTGACGACCTGTGCGCCATCGGGCCCGGCGAGTTCGACGGTCGCCCAAAGGGGATGCGCCTGACGGAGCCGCTCGGCCTCGGCGTAGAACGCGGCGAGGTCCGGCCGGTCGAGGGTGGCCGAGGCGGCCTCGGCTTCGAGAACCGCGACCTGCGCGGCGATGTCGGAGGCGACGCGCTCGGCCACGCGGGTGGCGCTGGCCACGGCGGCGTTGCGGGCGAGGTCGCGCTGCTGCTGCGCCATCAGGGTGGCGACCCAGCCACTGAGCAGCAGCACGGGGATGGCCGCCGCGAACGCCAGCGCGACGAAGGTGCGACGACTGCCGCGGCTCAACTGGTTCTCGGGGGCTTGCGTGGCGTCGGATCGCCGTTCGGTCATGCGCGCGTGCTCGGACGGGCATGCCGTCGGCGTTGCGGGACCGGCTCGCGGGAACGCCTCCGACGGCCAAGCCCGCCTATGATTGTCTCCCGACCGCGGCGCGGCCGGGTGGTCCGAGACCCTAGTGCCGGCACCGCCGGCTAGCCAGTCTCCGACGCGGGAGCGGGAAGGTCGGGCTCGAAGGCGGGCTCCAGTGTGGCGAAATCCTCGGCATCGCCCAAGAGGCGTCTGCCGGAGGCGATGACCTGGAGCGTCTGTCGGTCGCCGCGTGCCTCGCGCACGACCTGCTCCATGTCGCGCAGCCGCGCAATCAGGTTCGGCGGCGTCGCCGTACGGTCGGCCAGATGAGCCTGGACCAGGAGCGTGGTCACCCTTTCGGGTCGTCCGAGTGGGAGAGCCGACGGTGCCTTCGAGGACCTGCGCTCCATGCGTGCGCTCCAAGTCTTTTCGCTCGAACATCCGGCGGCCTGCCGCCATGGCGACGCCTCGCCGTCAGGCGGTCGCCAGCGACGCGGAAGGGTCCACCATGCCGTTCACGGCGTCGAGCTCCCTCGCCCCGGGCGCTATCCGCGCCGGATGGGGCATTCTGGCCACGAACTCCCAGGACGAGCCGTCGTAGCCTTCGAACCATGCCCTGCGTTCGCGGGAGTCGCCGGGATAAGGGCAAGCATCTCTCGGGCGACCGATTGCCCGAGCGCGGGAGCCTTGCTTGATGATGTCCATGAGCATGCGCGCTAATCTTTCCGTTAGCTCGAATCTTTGTCCAGCCAAGGTAAGTAGCGTTCAACTCAAGTCGCCCGGCAAGCGGTTTCGGCCCTGTATGCCGTTCTCACCGACGCGTGTCAGGTTTATCCCGACACGCGCTGGGGTCGATGAGGATTGTCCGTTATGCCGTTATGGGTCGCACCCTGTTTCCGGAGCCAGCCGCTTGACGGCAAGGGCCGAGGATGCCGGCCCCTGCCCGCTGGAGGTCAGGTGTTCTTTTTGTTGTACTTGAACTCGGGCGCATTCTTCAGCGCGTCCTTGTCGGCGTCGACCATTGCCTTCAGCTCCCCATTCGCACGATGCAGGAAGATCGAAGAGGGGTCGACCAGGACATAGCGCTCGCCCATGCCGAGGAAGCCGCCGACGCTGACGACGACGCCGGTCACCGTCTTGCCGTTCTCGATGACGAGATCCTCGACTTGTCCGACCGTCTCGTTCTGCTTGTTGTAGAGGTTCTTGCCGACAAGCTTGGACGAGGTCACTTCGGCCGGCTTGGCGGAGACGAACTTGATCTTGGCGGTCGCGGTGTCGGCCATCGTCATGCCGCCCGCGCCGGCGGTGGTTGCGCCCGCATTGTTCGGGCTCGCCGGCATTGCCGTTCCGGCGGGCGGTGCCGCCATTGGCTTCGCCTGAGCGTCGGCGGGCTGCGCCGCGCTCTTGTCCTGTGCGAGGGCGGGGGGCGCGAGGAGCGCGCCCGCGAGCAGGGTGCTGGCGATAACGTATTGCATGGGATCGTCCTTCCGATACTTGCAATTCCGAGCCGGCATCGACCACCGAATGCCGGGGTTGATCGCGTAATCGATGGATGCGGGCCGGACGTGCCGGATCCGCATCCGGGTGTTGGGTGCTGGGTGCCGTTGAAGCCAGGCGAGCATTGGCTCGACGTGCTTCTCGGTCTTGACCGAGCTCTTAGAAGCCGCAGCCGTAGTAGGGCCGACGAACCCCGTAGCCGACGCCATATCCGACCGGAGCGTAGCGGTAGCCGTACCCGTAGGATCGGCCGTATGTCGGCCCGTAATAGGCTGGCCGGACTGCGGCTGCGGCTAGGCCCAGCCCAACGCCGGTCGCCAAGCCAAGGCCGGGATAGCCGCGCCGGTAGCCGTAATGGCGATGGTGATGCCGGTAGCCGTAGCGCGAGGACCGGAAGCCGACGCCGCGGTAATAGCCGCGAGACCGGCGATAGTGCGGGCGGAAGCCTGTCGCCCTGTAACGGCGAACGCCGTGTCGTGCGCCCCTCAGGGCGCCGTGCGTGACGTGATGATTGCCGTGGTGGAAACCATGGCCCCTGCCATGGGGCCGTGCCTCGCTCGACGGCGCAAAAAGGACAAGGCTCGACATCGCCGCGAGGGCGATTGCAAGACGTCTCATGAGCTCAACTCCATGGTGGCCGTAGTGGGATCATGCGGCGCGGGTCGATGACTGGCCCGGCCGCACGGCGGCGATGGTTCGGACCGCGGTGCCAAGGCTGCCCGGGCGCGGCGGTCGAGACCGGGAGTGGGCTTGGCTGTCCCAGTCGGAACGGATGTTTCGGTAAGTGCCCATGTGAGGGCGCCTGTCCTCCCTTCCGTCCTGACCGTCATCTGTGGCGAGGAGGGCCGACCAGCAGTCGGAGAAACCGGCAGCCGTGTCGGGGTCGCCCCGACATGCCGCAACAGTCCGTCCAGGTTAGCTTGGCGGTTCGGACCCCGAGCGCGCGGGGCCGCGGAGGCGAGGCGGCGAGGTCGCACCATAAGGGGGGACTGCATGAGGATGGCATTCGCTCGGACGGCGCGGACGTGGCAACGACGGCTCGGTGGTTCACAGACGCCACGGGCCGCCGGGATAACCGGACCTCGTCCGTCCCTGCCGCGGGAACGAACCATCGAGGACTGGGCCCGGTTCGGCGGTGGCCTGACCACGTCCGATCTTGCCGAACACCACCGCTTCGCCCCGTTTGCGTGGGACGGCGTCCGAGCGCGATACTCGGCCCATGTCATGCCGCCATCAGCTTGACGCTCCGCCGGAATGCCTTCCCGGGGAGGCACCCTCGGGTTGCCGCTAGAGCTGTTGCCGATCATGTTGGATCGTATGCGTCGTATCCTGCCGCTGTGAGGCAGTTTCGGCAGGCGTTTGGAGTGAGGCTGTGGAAGGCCGATCGGATGGCCGCTTTCAGATCGGGAAGCGTCCGCGCGGCGGCTTTGCGCAGGTCAGCTTTGAGTTTGGCGAAGACCTGCTCGATCGGGTTGAAGTCGGGCGAGTAGGGCGGAAGGTAGAGCAGCTTGGCGCCCACTGCCTGGATCGCTTCGCGCACGCCGGCCACCTTGTGAGCGCCAAGGTTGTCCATGATCACCGTGTCACCTCGCTTCAGCACGGGCACCAGGGTGTCGGTGACGTAGGCCCGGAAGCGCCCGCCATTGGTGGCCCCATCGAACAGGGCCGTGGCCGTCACTCCGCTCGTGCGCAAGGCGGCGGTGACGGTGGTCGTCTTCCAATGATGGGGTGGACGCCCCCGACGGCATCGACGTGCCAAGGTGGTGGTGTTGAGAACCACCGGAGGGAGGCGTCCGTGACAGAGGTGAGCACCATCGGCCTGGATCTGGCTAAGAACGTTTTCCAGGTGCATGGCGCGAATGCCACCGGTGCGCCCGTGTTTCGCAAGAAGCTGCGACGCGATCAGGTTCTGGCTTTCTTCGCGGCCCAACCCTCTTGCCTTGTCGCCATGGAGGCCTGCCCCGGCGCGCATCACTGGGGTCGGGTGATCAGCAAGCTCGGCCACACGGTGAAGCTGATCGCGCCAGCCTACGTGAAGCCTTTCGTCAAACGGCAGAAGAACGATGCTGCCGATGCCGAGGCGATCTGCGAGGCCGCGCAGCGTCCGACGATGCGCTTCGTCGCCGTGAAGAGCGAGGCCAAGCAGGCCTCCGCAGTGATCTTCCGGACCCGCGACGTGCTGGTCGGCCAGCGCACCCAACTGATCAACGCGATCCGTGGCCATCTCGCCGAGTACGGTCTGATTGCGCCGCAGGGCCCCTTCCATGTCGAGCGACTGATCGCGCAGATCGAGGATCCCGACTCGGATATTCCTGTCGCTGCCCGTGCCTGCCTCGCCGTGCTCGTCAGCGCACTCCGCCATCTGCAGGAACAGACCGCAGCGCTCGACGCCGAGATTGCCAAGCGCGCCAAGGACGACGAGACGGCGCGGCGGCTGATGAGCGTGCCCGGTATCGGCCCGCTGATCGCCACGGCCATCGAGGCCTTGGCCCCGCCGACCGAGACATTCCGTTCGGGTCGTGACTTTGCTGCTTGGGTCGGGCTGACGCCCGTGCAGCGCTCGACCGGTGGTAAGGAGCGGCTCGGTCGCACCTCGCGCATGGGCGAGCGGACGCTGCGACGCCTGCTCATCATCGCGGCCAGCGCGGTCGTACGTTGGGCCAAACGCAAGGGCGTGCCGGCCGAGTCGTGGCTAGGCCGGATGCTGACGCGCAAACCGCCGATGCTGATTATCGTGGCCGTGGCGAACAAGAACGCGCGCATCGCGTGGGCCCTTCTGACGAAGGGCGGGATCTACCGAGCTCCGGCCGCTACCGCGTAGGCGGGGCGGACGCGAGGCTGTCGGAGGGCGTGAGGAGGTCGAAGGACAAGTATGGCGCAACGTCGGTGAGGCGGGGTTGGGAGAACCAGGCGCATGGGCAGTGCTTCGAGCACGTTCCAATGATGTGGTCCCGACCCTCGCACTCCCATACGGGCCCGCGGCGCATGAACAGCCGCATCAAAGGCCGGACACATGGCAGCACCCGATCACGCGCAGCGCCTGTCCAGAGATTTTGCTTGCACCCGAAGGGGCGTCCACACATGCCCATGCGGAACCGCGACGCGGCAGCGCTCGCCGCGCGCAGCCCAGCCGTAGCGGCGCACCATGTGGGTGGTGGTCGCCGTCTCGTCGAGGAAGACGAGGGTGTCGGGATCGAGTTCGTCCTAAGCCTCGAACCAGTCCTCGCGCTCGGCCCTCACGTCCGGCCGCTGCTGCTCGGCGGCGTGGAGCGTGTTTTTTTGTGCGTGATGCGGTGGCGCTTGAAGAAGCGCGACAGGCCGCTCTCGCTGGTGGCGATGCCGCGCTCGGCCAGCAGGGCGCGCAACGCCGAGAGGATCAGGGTCGGCTGCTCCGCGCGCAGGCGCAGGATCAGGTCGGCATGGGCTTCCACGTGCTGCGAGCGCCGGTCGCCGCCCTGCGGCTTGGCCGCCACCCGGCCCTCCCGCTCGAAGCTCTCCTGCCAGCGAATGGCGCTGGCGGGACTGACCCCGAACCGCTCGGCCGCCTGACGGCGCGAGGCGCCCTCGGACACGGCCTTCACGACCCGCTCACGCAGATCCGATGACAATGGTGACCCCTGTGATCCTCCTGTCGAGGATCACAGGGAATCAGATCACGTCGCGCCAAGGAACCCCAACCGACTCACAGCGGTCGGCAACAGCTCTAGTGGCGGCGTTGGCCCAGCGAACTGCCTCGACCGGCGAACGACAACGGCGGAGGGGCAATCACCTGGGCGCTCATGGCCGCGGGCGGTGCACTGGTGGGCGCCTTCAGCGTAATCGCTCTCCTGACCATGCTCGTGCCCTGACCCGTTCGAGGTTCGCCGGGAATGGGACTTCACCCCAACTGCCCAGCACACGAACGAGACGACAGGAGGCTGGCCTTGCCGCGCCCGCTGAGCCGATCCCGCCACGTGAGGCAACTCGCATTCGGGGGCGCTGACCGCGCCCCCCGAACCTCGGATCTCGTCCTCGGGATCGTCGCCGCGGCGTTACTTGCCAGCTACTGTCTCCTGATGGCAGCCGGGCTACTCCAGGGCATGCCGGGGGCCACAGGCTGACGACCGCCTCCGGCGGCTCCAGGTCACCTCGGCGGCGTACGACCGCCGAGGCTCGTTGTTTGTTCCGGGCGAGGCCCCGCTCACTGTCCCGCGGGCTTGCTGGCGGGAGCCGTGTCGGTGCCCGCCGGCGCGGCGGGCGGAACCGGGTTAGCCGGGGCGGTTGCGGCGCTCGACGCGGGCGGGTTGGCCGGCGGGGCTTCCGCCTTCTTCTCATCCTTGCAAGCGGTGAGCGCGATCAAGCCGACGAGCGGCAGCAGGGTGCGCATGCGCATGGGGGCTCTCCGATTTTCTTCCTGGGCTGTTAAGGGACATTCACCTCGCGCGCGAGGCCGGTCAGGCACCTGCGTGCCCGCCCCGTGTCACGGACAAGGGTGGCGGGCGCCGTCGTTGCCTAGGTAAGTGCCGCTCGCGGCGTCATAGGAGCGGAAGCGGCGGGCGCATGCCGCGACTACTTCGGCATCCGCGGCACCTTGGGCTGCCTGCGCCTGCGAGTTGGCGATGGCACCCCCGATGATCGCACCTGCGGCGAGACCCGCCGCGCCCGCGCCGATGGCCGCGCCCACACCTGGTCCGCGTCGATAGCCATACCCCCGGCGGAAGCGATGGGGCCGGTGCCCGAAGCGGCGGTACTGGACGTAACTCGTCGTCAGGTCGCCGGAGGATAGGGCCTCGACGGGACCGGCGGGCGGACCGGCGGCGGCCGGATGGGCAAGGAGAAGGCATGGAATGGCGACGGCGAGGATGAGCGAGAACTTCATGCTGGACAGGTACCTTCCGTTACGTGGTCTGAGCGAACCGATGGTCTCACGGAACCGGTGAAGCTCCGGCACCGTCCGGCGTATGCGGGGGAGATGATCGGAAGACGCTCCATGAGGCTGCCCCGGCCCGAGCCAGATCCCCGCCGCTGCACAGCCTACCGGAATGTCATCCATCTCGGCGGGCAGGCAGTCGGAGAAACCCGCACACCCTGTCGGGACGGCCCCGACACGCTGTGCCCCACGCGTCGTTGGAAGGACCCAGGTCCGGACGGACGACGAAATGCGAACTTGTGCGGCGTAAACTCCGGATGGAATGAACGAACAGATGGCGCATTCATCCGGCATGGATGGCTCTCGGCCGCGACCGACCAAGGACGAACTGCGGCGTCGCGCGCTTGCAGCGGCCCGCGCCCGGCTCGCCGCACTCCGGCGTGCCGGGCAGATCGGTGATGAGGCCGTTGAGACCGTCGAGGGCGAGCTCCGCCGCATCGAACTGCGAGCCTTCCTCGGCGAGCTCTACCCAAGTCAGCCTCGCTCTAGCTCCGACGAGAGTTCGAGGTGACGAGCGACGGCAGGGGTAGGCCGAGCTGCGCACTCTCGGTGTCGCGGCCGCTGCGGCGGTCGAGGAAGCGCAGCACCGGCGTGACGGTCACGCCGTGCAGGACGACGGAGACGAGAATGGTGAGAGCGGCTGCGCTCCAAAGTACCTCGGCCTGCTCGAACCCGGCGTGGCTCAGGCCATAGGCCAGGTAGTAGATCGTGCCGAGCCCGCGGATGCCGAAGAAGCTGATGACCGCCCGCTCGCTCGCTGGCCGTCCCGACCCGATGAGGCTGAGCCAGCCGCAAACCGGCCGCACCACGAACAGGGCCAAGGCCGCGAACACCACAGCGTCCCAGGTCAGCCCGGCGAGAAGGCCGCCACCGACCAGGGCGGCTCCGAGGCCGACGAGCAGCACCATCATCAGCAAGCGCTCCAGCTCTTCGGCGTAGTCGTGCATCTTGTGGTGATAGTCATGCCCACGATGGGCGGAGCGGAAGGCCAGGGCCGTCACGAAGACGCCAACGAAACCGTAGCCATGGGCCATCTCGACGGCCGCGTAGGTCAGGCAGGTGATGCCGAGCGCGACCAAGCCGTCGCCGGTGCGAGACAGCCTTGCGGGGTTGGGCAGGTGGAAGGTGACCCAGCCAATCCCTCGGCCGATCAGCGCACCCAATGCAATGCCGACTGCAATCTTCCACGCCACCGAGATCGTCAGCCACTCGGCGAATTCCCGGATGCCGAACGCCTCCGCCGTGGCCAGTGCGATGGCGAGGTGCACGAATGGGAAGGCCAGCCCGTCGTTCAGGCCAGCCTCGGAGGTGAGGGCAAAGCGCATCTCATCCTCTTGTCCCTGTAGCGGGGGACCGACCTGCACGTCCGAGGCGAGCACCGGGTCGGTCGGGGCAAGCGCCGCCGCGAGGAGGATAGCCGAGGCCGCACCGAGTCCAAGGAGCACGCAGGCGAGTGCCGCCAGGGCGAGGATGGTCAGCGGCATGGCTATGCCGAGCAGGCGCCAGGTGACGATCCAGCGGCGCCAGCCGACGGCGCGGTCGAGCTTGAGCCCGGCACCCATGAGCGAGACGATGACCACGAACTCGCTTAGGCGCTCGACGAGGTGGATGTGCTCGTGTGGGTGGAAGGCGATGTCGGAGACCGCCGGGATCGTCGTCAAAGCGGCGCCGATGCCGACGCAGACGATGGGAAGGGAGAGTGGCAATTGCCGCAGCACCATCGGCAGCCAAGCGGTGAGAAGGACAAGCGCTCCGAAGCCGCCAAGGACGATGACGTAGGTATCCATCGAGGGCGAACCGTCCCGCGTCCGGCTCGTTCCTGGCTGATGCCAGCCGGTCCGAAATCAAACCCCGTCGATTGAGAGACGGTCCCGGTTAGTTGCCGTTCCACTCACCCGTCGAACGGCTCCTGATAGACGAACTCCTCCGGCGCATCGCGGATCACGGCCCGTGGGAGGAATCCCATAGGCCTCCGGCCGAGAGGCAATCAGCCGATCCATAGATACGGCTTATCCCGCATAAGCGCCCTCGACGCCCTCCGCCCTACCCCCCGCATGGGGCCTGCCATAAGGTCGAGGACTCTAATGTGCCGAAACCTGTTGATGTCTGGCCGCCGCATATAGGTCCGCTTGTTCCTACCCAGCGGACTTTTGGGCCGGCAGGCATGAAGGTCTGCAAGGGGTCAGAAGTTTACATGCCGCTTGATCGCTGTGGAGAGCGGGAGACTGTCAGTCGCCCTCCTTTCCGAACGCCTCGGCGCCTTGCCGCACGAGGGCGTTGGCGGCCTCCGCGTCGCCGCGCCGGAGCACCCGGAATTCCCTGCCGGTGAGCTCGTTGTAGTGGCCGAAGAACGCCTCGACCTCGTCCAGCATGCCCGGGCGCAGGTCGTCGAGCGCGTGGATGTGCGCGTGCGTGCGGGCCTTCACGGCCACGCCGATCAGCCGGTCGTTGCGCTCCCACTCCCCGTCGCGCTCGCGCTGCTCGGCCTCGATCACGCCGACCAGATGCGCCTCCAGCACGCAGCCAGGGAAGGCGGGCGCGTCGAGCAGCAGCAGGACGTCGAGCGGGTCGCCGTCGTCGCCCTTGGTCGAGGGGATCATGCCGAAGTCGTAGGGGAAGCTCGTGCCCTCCGGCAGGACCGTCTTGAACTGGAAGGCGCCGAACGCCTCGGAGTAGGCGTACTTGTTCGGGCTGCCCTTCGGCGTCTCGACGACGACGTGGACGTGGCCGTCCTCGCCGAAGGTCGGCAGACGGCTCAGAGGCGGGGCGGTCTGCGGCAAGGGCGGGCTCCGTCTCGGCGCCTGGGCGGCGCCGCACCCTGGTGAACTCGGGAGGAGACCTCGGGGTCCGCAGGAGCGCTCAGGCGGCGGCCGGGGCCAACTCCGTGGGGGCCGCATAACGGAAGGACGACGGCGGGTAGCGGGTCCCCCCTACCACCGATGCTCATCCGCCGGTCACGTCGCGTCGGCGGTTCCGCAGGTCCGGCCCGACCTCCGGCGCCCCCGTTTCAGCGTCGAGCGCGAGAGGGGAATACCCGAAGAAGCTGACGATGCGCTCTTCCGAAGCACCGTTCGAGCGCATGACCTCGGCGATGGTGCGATGCTCGACCGTGTTGCGTGCATCCACACAGGCCGCGTCGCGCCGGTCCATCGCGTCCGCCATTTCGCCGGTGAGGTCGACGTATCCGGTGAAACGCAGCGGCGGTCCGGATTGCCTTCTATTCGACACCTTCGGGAACCCGGTCGTGGCAGGTGCTGGCATCTACGGCTTCCTCCGTCCACGAATTGAGGCCGCCAGGCCTCAGGGCCTAGAACGGGCGAGACGTCGGGAACGTTCGCGCGAGCCAGGGCGAACAAGGCGCCCCGGGAGGCGACGCGGTACGGTTCGGGGACCCCGCGCCGGCAGGCCTTGCCTGCTGGCGCCCAGGTGGCCGCCCCATCCGGGAGCGTCGGGTCGCGCAGCGGTGGGACCCGACGCTCGCGGATGAGGTTTGCCTCTCGGGGAGCCGCGAAGGCGAGTGCCCCATGCCGGTCTTCTTCTTCGACGTGTGCGCCCGCGGGCGCCTGGAGGCCGACGAGGCCGGGCTCGAACTCGCGAGCGCCGAGGCTGCCTACCTTGAGGCGTGCGCCGCCATCCCGGGGCTGACGGCCGAGCTCCTGCGCGTTGGGGACCACCCGCGCGGGTATGCTTTCGTCGTGGCCGACGAGGCGGGACGAGTCCTGTTCGAGATCCCGTTCCACGAGGTACTGGGCAGGCCTTGAGGCGACTAGAGCCCGCCGCTCCCCGGCAGCTTGGCCGATCCGGAACCCCACCCGTACGCCGAGCCGCGCCGAGGTCTCCACGACCACGAGTGCCCCGCACGCGGCCATGACGGCGCGCAGGCAATCCACGGCTTCCTCGGCCTCGGCCAAGGTCGAAAGACCCTTGCGGCGGAAGACCTTGCCGGAGGCGAGCACCGCCATGACGGCGAAGCGCCCGTCCGGCATGTCGACGATGCGGCTCCTGACCGGCTTGGCCATGACCTGCCTCCGCCAGTCTCCTCAAGCCGTCAGGCGGCGCGTGTTGTCCGCGACCAGTTCCCGGTAACGGGCGATGACTTGGTCGTGCGAGCCGCCCGTCATGATCGTGTTGGCAGCCTCCATGGCGGCGACGACCTTCTCGCCGACCATCGATACCATCTCCGCCTGGGCCTCCGCGCCGCCCCAGGCGAGCCGCACCAACCGCAACTCGATGACCCGCTGCGCCTCGACGGCGAGGAGGAACGCGGCACAGAAGGGGTTGAACATGAGGACTCCGGCGCGGTCTACGCGTCCTATAACGCAGCCGGCACCACCCTGTTGCCGGCGAACGGCTACGCACCCGGCTCCTCAAGTACGCCGCCCGCTTCTCCGAGCACCGCCATACGCCTCAGCTCCTCCATCCGCCGGATCTTGATGAACGGCCACGCTGAAACCAACGGCATCCCGGCTCATTAGTGTGAACGACTTTGACCCACGTTAACGCGAGGCCAGGGTAGGCGGAAAGGCGCCGGCCCGGGACGGGATGCCATGCGCCAGTGCCACCAGCGGCATCCGAGCCGCTCCTCCGCCACCCAGGACCCCTGCCTGCACGGGGTGGGACACGGGCTGGAGGACGCCTACGCCGACCTCCTGCGGGAGACCCTGCCCGAGGATTGGGAGCGTTTGGCCGCCACCCTCGCCGACCGCCTCGACGACATCGAGGACATGAAGGAGAGCTGATGCCGGACGCCACCCACACGTCCCACCTGGCCCTCGTGGTCGACGAGGACGCCGCAGCAAGGGACCGCGCCGAGGCGCTGCTGGGGGAGACCGAGCTCGACGTTGTCACCTGCGCGAGCGGCGAGGCCGCCGTCGAGGTGCTCCGGAGCCGCGGCGGGGACGTCGTCCTGCTGTTGACCAAGGCGACGCTGAAGGGCGGGGTAGACGGGCACCGGCTGGCGACGGCCGCCTGCAAGCTCCGGCCGGGCGTTCGGGTCGTCCTAAGCACCGGCACGCCGGAGACGTGCCGTGCACGGCTGCCTGACGAGGCCGTGTGTACCCGCCACCCCTGGCTGCCGCTCGACGTCCTCGTCCAGGACCATGCCGCCCTGCTCAGGTCGCCGTGGCCCGGAGATCCGAGATCCAGGCCCATCTGAGGCCTGAGCCGCGAGGACCGGGTATTCGGAGCTTGGCTCCCCGCTGCGGTCGGCATGCGCGGGTCGGGTGCGGCGAGCGCCGCAATCCTACGGAACCGGCAAACCTTCCGTTAGGCACGATGCGGTTAAGGGGCTCGTACGACATCGGCCGAAGGCGCCGGTAAGGGGTTCGGGCGTTAGTGACCAAGCTACGACAACGCTTGGGAGAGCTCGCCGATGGCCCTGCCGCGCCCGCTCGCGCGACGCCTCCGCTCCGCCCGCACCTGGATCGCGCTCGGCGTGCTGGCTCCCCTCGGCATGCTCGTCGTATCCGGGCTGATGCTGCTCGACCTGCGGCAGGACGCGTGGGACAAGGCGGAGCAGACATCGAAAAACCTGCTCCAGGTCATCGAGCGCGACATCGCCCGCAACGTCGAGATCATCGACCTCTCTCTGCAGGCGGTCGTCGACAACCTCCGGGTCCCGGGCCTCGACGCGCTCAGCCCGGAGATGCGCCAGCTCGTACTGTTCGACTGTGCCGGGACCGCCCGCGACCTCGGCGTGATGCTCGTCCTCGACGAGCACGGCGACAGCGTCCTGGATGCCGGGGCGGTCCCGGCGCGCAGGCTGAACAACGCCGACCGCGACTACTTCCAGGCCCACAAGGCCGACCCGAACCTGGGCCTGCACATCAGCAAGCCGCTGTTCTCCCGCCTCCTGGGCACACGCATCGTGGTGCTGAGCCGCCGCATCGACAAGCCGGACGGCTCCTTCGGCGGAGTCGCCCTCGCGAGCCTCAAGCTCGACTACTTCAGTCGCCTCTTCGACCAACTCGGCCTCGGACCCGAGGGCGCCATAAACCTCTACCTGCGCGACGGCACGCGCATCATGCGCCACCCCTACGAGGAGGCGGACATCGGCGTGAACATCGCCGGCGCACCGACCTTCCGGCGGTTCGTGGGCGCGCGTTCCGGCACCTTCGTCGGCACCTCGGTGCGCGACGGGGTCGAGCGCCACTACGCCTTCACCAAGGTCGGCGACCTGCCGCTGGTGCTCAACGTCGCCCTCTCGACCGCCGACATCGAGGCCGGCTGGCGCGCCAAGGCGTTTGTCATCGGCATGGTCGTGCTCCTGCTGTGCGGCCTGACCGTATTCCTGTCGTTGTTGTACGGGCGCGACCTGCGCAGGCGTTCCGCGCTACAGGCCGACCTCGCCCGGCTCTCGCGGACCGATGCCCTGACCGGGCTGGCCAACCGGCGCCAGTTCGAGGAGGAGTTCGAGCGCGCCCGGACGGGCGCCGGGCGCACCGCCAGGCCGCTGTCGCTGCTCATCGTCGACGCCGACCACTTCAAGCGCTGCAACGACCGCTACGGCCACGCGGTCGGGGACGAGGTGCTGAAGGGCCTCGCCCGCTGTCTGGGGGCGAGCGTGCACCAGCCCGACGACCTCGTCGCCCGCATCGGCGGCGAGGAATTCGCGGTGTTGCTGCCGGAAACCGACGAGAACGGGGCGACGCGCGTCGCCCAGGCCATCCATCGTGCCGTGGCGACGCTTGCGGTACCAGCGTCTGGCCTGGGCGTCGGCGCAGTCACGGTCAGCGTCGGCCTCGCTGTCGATGCTGCGGGCGAAGGCGAGCTGGGCGACCTTTATCGCCGGGCGGACGCAGCGCTCTACGAGGCCAAGGCTTCCGGGCGGAACAGGACGCAATGCGCGTCGGCCCCGGCGAACCGGACGCGGCGGGCAAGGGTAGCCGCTTAACCGTCCATGCAGGTGCCGACGACCGGACGCTTCAGGGATGAGAGCCGTCGGGGTCGCATTCGGCGGCCAGGTCCAGCCGCACGGTGCAAAGCCGTGCACCGCCCTCGTCGCGGACGTAGGCCACGAACGCCCGGCGCCCATCCGCGGGCGGCGCCTCCCGGCCGATGTCGGGCAAGGCCGCAATCGCCGCGTCGCGCGCGGCCTGCAGGCTGTCGTATTCCTGGCCCTCCTCGTCCCTCAGCCACATCTCACCGTCCTGGAAGTCGAGGAAGTAGCGGGGCATCGGGTCGCGGGAGCTTGAGGGGCCGGTCGGTACGAACCTAGAAATCCATCGGCCGCTGAAGGTTGCATGGGTTAACGGGCGTATCCGCCGCGCCACGCCAAGCCGATGGAAATCGCCGGTCTTCCGGGCTTTTGTGCACTAATGAACTGACAGCGAATCGAGCGTCGCAGTAAGGGTAAGCCCAGGCCAACCTGATACGACACGCTGCCGCTGACCCATGCCCTCCGACTTTGACGACCTACTCAGCGGCAACCTGCTCCTCGGCGCTCTGCGCCTGCCCGACCAGGCGCTGCTCAAGCCGCACTTGGAGCTGAGGGAGTACCGGCGCGGAGACGTGCTGTTCGACGCCGGCGAGGACGTCGGCCACATCACCTTCCCGCTCGGCCAGTGCGTGGCGGCCCTCCTCATCGGGCTTCAGGACGGACGCGCCGTGGAGACGGCCACGGTCGGGCGCGAAGGCGCGGTCGGCGGCGTGGTGAGCCAGGGGTCCCTGCCGGCCTTCAGTCGGGCCGTGGTGCAGATCCCCGGCTCGGTGCTGCGCATCGAGGCGGCAGTGCTGCAGCAGATCAAGCAGACCTCGCCGGGCCTGCGCAACATGATGACCCGCTACTCGGACTGCCTGCTCGCGCAGGTGCTGCAGTCGGTGGCCTGCAACGCCAGCCACACCATCGAGGCGCGCTGCGCCCGCTGGCTGCTCGGCCTGCAGGACCGTCTCGGCAGCGACGTCCTGCCGGTCACCCACGAGGTGCTGGCCGAGCTCCTGGGCGTGCAGCGCTCCTACCTGACGCGCACGCTGCGGACTCTGCAGCAGCAGGGCCTGATCCAGGTCCGGCGCGGGCGCATCATCATCCAGAGCCGCTCCGCGGTGGAGGCGGCGGCCTGTGAGTGCCACGGCGCGGTCAAGCGCCACTTCGAGACCGTGCTGGGCGCGGTGTATAACTCGTCCGGCACGCTGGTGTCCCTGCGACCTACGCCGGCAGGCGACAAGCAGATGTGCCAGGCCGTCTGAGAGGGCGCCGCGCAGATGGAACGGAAAGCGGTTCCTGGGCGTGACCCTGCCATGGGGCGGCCCAGCCAAACGACCGACGAATTCGCGCGCCTGCGGGCGCTTGCCGGCTACGACATCCTCGACACGCCGCGCGAGCGGGAGTTCGACGACGTCGCCGAGTTGGCGGCCGAGATCTGCGGCACGCCCATCGCGGTCGTGAACTTCATCGGCGACGGGCGGCAGTTCTTCAAGGCCGAGGTGGGCCTCGGAGTGCGCGAGACCCCGCTGGAGACCTCGTTCTGCCGCCAGGCCATCCTGCAGAGCGACTTCCTCCACGTGCCCGACGCGGCCCGGGACCCTCGCTTCGCCTGCAATCCGCTCGTGACCGGCAAACCGGGCCTGCGCTTCTACGCGGGCGCGCTTCTCAGGACCCAGGACGGGTACCCGGTGGGCACGGTCTGCGTGCTCGATACGTGGCCGCGCGCACTCACGCAGGGGCAGCAAGCTGGCCTGCTGCGACTTGCCAGGCAGACCATGGCGCTGCTGGAAGCGCGCCGCAGCGCCCGCGTCCAGCAGATCCAGAAGGAGTTACAGGAACGCATCCTGGACAGCGCGACGGATTACGCCATCATCGCGATGGACCGGGGCGGCCGCGTCACCCGCTGGAGCGCCGGGGCCGAGCGCGTCCTCGGCTGGCGCGAGGAGGAGATGCTGGGCGACCCCGCCCATGTGTTCTTCACGCCCGAGGACCGCGAGGAGGGCCGGCCCGAGGCCGAGATGGAGCTGGCGCTGGAGCAGGGTTTCGCGCCCGACGAGCGCTGGCACCTGCGCAAGGGCGGCGAGCGGTTCTGGGCCAACGGCGAGCTCATGCCGCTGAAGGCCGCGGACGGCACGGTCCAAGGCTTCGTCAAGATCCTGCGCGACCGCACCCGCCAGCGCGCGGACGCCGCGGAGCGCAACGCGAGCGAGATGCGCTTCCGCTCGCTCGTCGAGGTCAGCCCGCAGGTGGTCTGGTTCGGCGACGCGGCCGGCAACATCACCTACTGCAACCCGACCTGGTACGCGTACACCGGGCTCACCCCGGGTGACACCGATGGCAACGGCTGGGCGAGCGTGATCCATCCCGACCACCGAGAGCGGGTGCTCGGCGTCTGGAGGCATGCGGTCGCGACCGAGGGCCCCTACGAGGTCGAGATCCCGTTCCGCCGGGCCTCGGACGGACAGTACCGCTGGTTCCTGGCGCGCGGCAAACCCGTGCGCGGCGAGGCCGGCCCGGTCGAGAGCTGGATCGGCATCGCCATCGACATCCACGACCGGCGCCAGGCCGAGGACGACCTCCGCCAGGCCCGCGAGCAGCTGCGGCTCGCCGTCGAGGCGACCGGCACCGGCGTGTTCGACTACGACCTCGTCTCGGACGAGCTGAAGTGGGATGCCCGCATCCTCTCCCTTTACGGCCTGCCGCCGGACGCTCCCGTCGACCTGGCCGTGCACCTGGCCCGCGTGCACCCGGACGACCGGGCGCGGGCGGACGAGGCGGTGCGCGCCGCAGTCGATCCCGCCAGCGACGGGGTCTACGATGTCACGTACCGCACGGTGGCACCGGAGGACGGGACCGAGCGCTGGGTGTCCGCCAAGGGCCAGACCCTGTTCGCGGACGGGCGGCCGGTGCGGCTCATCGGCTTCGCGCGCGACGTCACCGAGAGCTGGCGCGCCGAGCAGGTCCTGCGCGAGACAGAGGAGCGCTACCGGCTGGCCTCACGCGCAACTAACGACGCGATCTGGGACTGGCATTTCGCCACGAACCATGTCCGGTGGAACGAGGCGCTGCAGGTCGCCCACGGCCACGCGCCGGACGCGGTCGAGCCGACCGGCGACTGGTGGATCGCCCACATCCACCCGGACGACCGCGCCCGCATCGACGCCTCCATCCACGCGGTCATCGACGGCACCGGCACGGTCTGGACCGACGAGTACCGCTTCCTGCGCGCCGACGGCTCTTACGCCGACATCCTCGACCGCGGCTACGTCATCCGGGACGAGAACGGTCGTGCGACCCGGATGATCGGCGCCATGCTGGACATCACCCAGCGCAAGCGGGCCGAGGAGCACCAGCGCCTGCTCACGGGCGAGCTACAGCATCGGGTCAAGAACACCTTGGCCCTGGTGCAGGCCATCGCGAGCCAGACCCTGCGCGGGGCGAGCGGCGTCGCCGAGATGCGGGAAGCGTTCGCTGCGCGCCTGATCTCGCTCGGGCGCGCCCATGACATCCTGACCCAGGCGAGCTGGACGGAGGCGCCCATCGGCGAGGTGGCGGAGGGCGCGCTATGCGTGCACCGCCAGGCCGATGCCTCTCGCATCCGGATCAGCGGACCCAACGTACTCCTGTCCGCCAAGGCCGCGCTCTCGCTGGCGCTGGCCCTGCACGAGCTCGCCACGAACGCCGCCAAGTACGGGGCCCTCTCGAACGAGGGCGGCGTCGTCGACCTGCGCTGGCACGTGGTGCACGCGGGCGAGGCGCCCCGCTTCTGCCTGACTTGGTCCGAGCAGGGGGGGCCACCGATCCTTTCCCAGCCCGCGCGCCGCGGCTTCGGCTCACGCCTGATCGAGCGCAGCTTCGCGGCCGAGGTCGGTGGCGAGGTCCGGCTCACCTACGCTCCGACCGGCCTCGTCTGCCGCCTGGAGGCGCCGCTCGCCTCCATGCAGGAGCGGCGCGACGAGGCCGCTGCATAATGGTCCGGACGCGCGGGCAGCCTCAACAATCCCGCAATCGCGTGCCATGCCGCGTCCGGCGGGACGCAGGCGCGCATGGGACCTTCGTTCCCGGCATCCGAGCGACCGGACACCGCCACTCGATGCCCGGGATACGATGACACGCTACCTCGTCACGCGCGCCAACCTGCTGGTCTTCGGCGTGCTCGTGGTCATCCTTGCCCTGGTCGGCGCGGTCACCTGGGAGCGACTGAACGCGTCGCGTGCCGCCCGCGAGTGGTCGCAGCACAGCTACCGGGTGCTCGGAACCACGAAGGATCTCGCCATCGCTCTGCGCGATGCGGAGCGCGGCCAGCGCGGCTACCTGCTCACCGGCCGCGACGAGTACCTCGGACCCTACAACGCCGCGCGCGACCGCATTGGCCTACTCCAGGGCGAGCTCCTGAAGCTGACCGCCGACAACGGCGCCCAGCAGGAGCGCCTGCGTGCGCTGGCGCCGCTCCTTCAGCACAAGCTGGAGGAGCTCGCCCAAACCGTGCAGGCTCGTCGGGATTCCGGGCTGGAAACGGCCCTGCGCATCGTCAACACCGACACCGGGCGCAACGACATGCGCGAGGCGGAGAACGTGCTCGCCGCCATGCTCGCCGACGAGCAGCGGCTGCTCGACGCGCGCCTCGCCCAGAACGACGCCCGCGCCCGGTGGGTGCGCTGGCTCGTCATCGGCAGTTCGGCGCTCGCGGTTCTGACCTTGCTCTGGGCGGCCCGCCTCCTGAACCAGGCTTGGTCGCGCTCCTACCGCACCGAGGCCGAGCAGCGCGATCTCGCCCTGCGTCTCCGCACGACCCTCGACAGCCTCAGCCAAGGTGTCGCCGTGTTCGGTCCGGACCGCAAGCTCGCGAGCTGGAACGAGTGCTTCCAAGTCCTGCTCGACCTGCCGAAGGCGATGCTCCGGCCAAGCACCACCTACACCGCCTTCGTCGAGCACACGGGCGAGCCGGGCCGCCCAGCCCTGGAGACCGAGGACCAGATCCGGCACGGCAGCCGCAACCCGCGCGAGGCGGTCACCTACGAGCGCGAGCGCGCCGACGGGCACCACTTGGAGATCCGCCGGACCCCGATGCCGGACGGCGGCTTCGTGCTGACCATCTCCGACATGACCAAGCGCGCCCAGGCCGAGGGCGTGCTGCGCGAGGCCCAGAAGATGCAGGCCATCGGGCAGCTGACCGGCGGCATCGCGCACGACTTCAACAACCTGCTGCAGGTCATCCTCGGGAACCTGGAGTTCGTCCGGGCCAAGCTCGACGGCGACGCCAAGCTGCAGCAGCGGGTCGAGCGCGCGGCCTGGGCGGCCCAGCGCGGGGCGACGCTGACAGGGCAGCTCCTGGCCTTCGCCCGCAAGCAGCCGCTCGCACCGGCGGCCATCGACCTCGCGGCGAACATGCCGGACCTGGTGCCGCTTCTGCGGCGGACGCTTGGGGAGCACATCGAGGTGCGCTACGTCGAGACCGCCGGGCTGTGGCACGCCATGGCCGATCCGGCTCAGCTTGAGAGCGCGGTCCTCAACCTCGCCCTGAACGCCCGCGACGCGATGCCAGGCGGCGGACGCCTCACCATCGAGCTCGGCAACAAGGTGCTCGACGAGGAGTACGCGCGGCACCATGCCGAGGTCGCGCCCGGGGACTACGCCATGGTGGCGGTCTCCGACACCGGACATGGCATGACGCCGGAGGTGGTCGCGCGCGTGTTCGAGCCCTTCTTCACGACCAAGCCCGACGGCAAGGGCACGGGGCTTGGCCTCGCCATGGTGTTCGGCTTCGTCAAGCAGTCGGGCGGGCACGTGAAGATCTACTCGGAACCCGGCGAGGGCACCACGGTGAAGCTCTACCTGCCGCGCGCGGTCGGGGCGGCCACACCGTCGCAACGGACAGGCGCGCCCATCGAGCTCCCGCGAGGCACAGGCACGGTGCTGGTTGTGGAAGACGAGGCGGCGGTGCGCGAGATCGCCTGCGCCATACTCTCCGACCTCGGTTACCGCGTCCTTGAGGCGGCGGACGGCGAGGAGGCGCTGCGGGTGTTCGGGCAGAACACGACCGCCATCGACCTGCTGCTGACCGACGTCGTGCTGCCGGGCAAGGTCCGGGGCCGAGAGCTCTCCGAGCGCGTGCGGGCGGTCCGGCCTGAGGTGAAGGTGCTGTTCATGTCCGGCTACACCGAGAACTCCATCGTGCACCACGGCCGGCTCGACGACGGCGTGCAGCTCATCGGCAAGCCGTTCAAGCGCGAGCAGCTCGCCCGCAAGGTCGCCGAGGTGCTCGGGGTGTCCGCGTCCGAGCCAAGGGAGCCCGGCAAGGTGGTGGAGCTCAGGCCGAGGCGCGACGCCTGACGGAGGTGTCGACGCCGGGCGTCGGCACCCGGGCCGCAACCACCTAACCCGAGTACCCTGCCTTCTCCTCGGCCTTGGCGAGATGCGCCTCGTGCTGGCGTTGGAGGTCCTCGAAGGTGTCGAGGAGCGCCTCGGCCTCCACGACCGGCAGGCCGGACGCGCGGAGCCGGGCCACGAGCGCGCGCTGCTTGGCCACGTGCCCGGCAACCCTGCCGGACATGCCGCCTGACCATTTCGAGTTCGGTTTCCCCTGTCTTCACCTGGCCAGCCTACACGCATCAGGGACGGATGGCGCTACCGAGCGCATCGGGCAACAGTCGATGCGAATGGCCCATCGGTACGGGCCCGGCGCGCAAACGGCCCAGGAACATCGCGTCCTAGGTCGTGTTGCCAGGAGGCGACCGACAGGAGCCATCGATGTCAGCACCGAGCAGCCTCAAGGAAGTCTATCTTGACGAGATGAAGGACCTTTGGTCGGCGAACGACCAGATGATAAGGACAGTCAAGGAGTTGGGCGGCCATGTCTCCGACCCGAAGCTCAAGCAGATGCTTGAGCACTCGGTCGGCGGCATCCAGAAGCACACCGACATCCTCAAGGACCTGATCCAGCAGAACGGCGGCGAGGCCGAGCCGGAGCACTGCAAGGGCATGGAGGGTCTCGTGACCGAGGCGAAGAAGCACGGCATCCAGGAGGCGCCGAGCGACGGCAAGCTGCGCGACGTGGAGATCATCGCGCAGTACCAGCGCATGTCACACTACGGGCTGGCCGGCTTCGGCTCGGCGGCGGCCTACGCCAAGGCCCTCGGCCGCTCCGAGGACGAGCAGAAGCTGAAGCAGGCGGTGGCGGAGATCTACAAGGGCGACGAGATCGCGAGCCAGCTCGCCGAGAGCCTGGAGCAAGTCGCGGCCTGAGGCGTCAGGACCGCGGCGAGGCGGAGGGCACCGTAAGCGGATACGACATTGCCCGTCCGCTTCGGTCCAGGTCGCGGAACGTCGGTCGCCGGCGTTCCGTTATCGTCCGCTCGGCCCCGGTCGGGGCCAGGATCTTGGAGGACTGAATGAGCATCTTCGGGTCGATCATGTCGAAGATCTTCGGCGGCGGCAGCGCGAGCGCCCAGGCGGCAGCTCCGCACGCCTCGGAGACGCCGAGCGTGTCGGCCGCGGCGCAGGGTTCGGGCGGTCCGACCGGCTCGGCCAGCAGCGCGGCCGCGCCCTCGATGAGCGGGGCGCCGTCCCCCGTCGCCGACGCTCCATCGGGAGCCGGGCAGGCGAACGTCGACGTCGGGCAAGTGCTCGCCGACCTCGCCTCGAAGAAGGGCCAGACCCTCGACTACAAGCGCTCCATCGTCGACCTCATGAAGCTGCTCGACCTCGACAGCAGCCTGCAGGCCCGCAAGCAGCTTGCCGACGAGCTGCACTACACGGGCGACAAGGAGGATTCGGCCTCCATGAACGTCTGGCTGCACAGCCAAGTGGTGCAGAAGCTCGCCGAGAACGGCGGCAAGGTTCCCGACGACCTCAGGCACGCGTGACAACGTAGGGCGCTGGTACTCGCTCCGGCGCCCCGACAAGCCAGTATGCCGCTTGGGCCACACGTCGGGGGCGCCCGGGTCCTCCCCGGGGCCGCCGTGAAGCCGGGCACGACACGCACCAGCAGGACCGCAAGCCTATGCCCTACAGGACCCTCGTAGCCTTCGCGTTCGCGACCTCCGGCCTCGTCGTGGCGCAGGCCGCACCTGCCATGGACCGGGAGGCGCTGAAGGCCCGCTGCAGCGGCGATTACGCCACGTATTGCGGCGACCTTCCGCCGGACGGCGACGAGGTCCAAGCCTGCTTCCGCAAGAACATGGCGAACCTCGCGCCGGCCTGCCGAACGGAGATCGATCGGAACGGGAAGGGCGGTAGGAAGGGCTGAGCCTCGCGCTTGCGTGTTCAGCGCCCTTCAGGGGCGTGGCGGCGGGAGGGGCATGCGGACGGACACCCGCAGGCCGTCCGAGGCGAAGTCCACGTCCACCTCGGCGCCCGTCTGCGTGGCCAAGACCTTGTTCAGGAGGCGGTGGCCGAAGCCTTCGCGCGTGGGGTACGGGGCGGGCGGCCCGTCGTGCTCCGCCCAGTCCCACCGCAGAGCGCGGCCGGCCGGGCCCTCCTCGACCCACCAGGTCACCTGCAGCCGCCCGTTCGGGTCGGCGAGCGACCCGTGCCGCAGCGCGTTCGTGGTCAGCTCGTGTAGGGCCATGCCTACCGGCACCGCGGTCTCCGATGGCAGCGTGACCCGAGGCCCTTCCAAGCTCAGGCGCCCGCGCTCGTCGTAGGGGCTCAGCTCGGCCCGCAGCAGCCCGTCGAACGAGGCGGCTTGGGCGACGTCCTCGGTGATCAGCGCATGCGTGCGCGCTAGCGAGGCGATGCGGCCCGATAAGGCGCGGGTGAACTCCGGGATGGTGAGCGAGGACCGCACGGTCGCGTTCAGCACGGCCTGGACGGTGGCGAGCGTGTTCTTCACCCGGTGGTGCAGCTCGCGCACCATCAGCGCCTGCCGGTCCTCGTAGGCGCGCCGCTCTGTGACGTCGCGCTGGGTCGAGACCCAGTGCGCGATGCGTCCCTCCCCGTCGCACACCGGAGTGATCACCCACTCGATGCGGTAGGTCGAGCCGTCCTTGCGGTAGTTGAGCGCCTCGTCGCGCACGGCCTTGCCGGCCTCCAGGGCCGCGCGCACCCGGTCGAGGGTCGCGCGGTCCGTTTCCGGCCCCTGCAGGATGCGCGGCGAGCGCCCGACGACCTCGTCGAACTCGTAGCCGGTCATGCGGGTGAAGGCAGGGTTTGCGTACTCGATGCGCGGGCCCGGCTCGTCGAGCTCGGCGGAGGTGATCAGGATGGCCTCGCCGGACGCCTCGACCGCGGCGCGCAGCAGCCTGAGGTCAACCCGCCCGACCCTCGTCTCGTCCAAGCCCGGCAACACACCCTCCACCCACGGCCGACGTCCGCCCGGCCCGTATGCCCAACTGCGGCCGGGCGTACGCTGCTTAACCTACGACGGTGTGCCGGGTTGCCGTGGACGGCGGCCAGGGCTGCGCCGCATCGTCCCAGGCAGGCCCCGTTCGGGAGCGAATCCGCGTGCGGTCGCGCGGGCGGGTCGGAACGCAGAGGCCTTCGCTGGCTTGCCGTTCGAACCACAGGAGGCGAGCATGACCGAGAAGAAGGGCCACGGCAGCGCGACGGCCAAGAAGGCGAACGCCAAGGCGAGCGACGAGGGCAAGTCGAACCCGCGCACCTCGTCGTCGGCCCAGGCCGAACTGGGCAAGAAGGGCGGCAAGAGCAAGTGAGTGCAGGCCGCGCCCGTCGCGGCGGCCCGTAGGCTGTGGGTAAACCGCGCCGGTCGGCCGCGACGCGGAACGCGGCGAAGGCGGCGTCGTTGCCCGAGGCCGCGCCACCTCGCGCGGTTTCTTGGTCATTCGTGCGACGTGCGTACCGAGTTCCGATGCAGCTGCCTAGAGACGATACCAACCATCCGCAGGCGGAAGCCTTCCGTGCCTTCATCCGCGACGCCGGCTTCCCGTGCGTCGGCGCCAAGTCGGCCCTGACCAAGGGGCAGATGCGCGTCTTGGTCGCCCGCGACATCACCTCGGCCTGGGACGACATGCGCATCTACCCGGCGCTGATGGCCTTCGCGGCGCGCTATCGGAGGCGGCCGGACCTGTTCCAGAGCTTCGCGGTGGTGTTCGAGGGTCCCGGCAACCTCGATGAGGAGGGTTTCGAGCGGCACCTCTGGGACCGGGTGCAGTCGCTCGCCGACAAGGATGCCTGGCTCGGGCATCCCTGGGACGGACGCGTCGCCCAGGAGCCGGACAGTCCGCACTTCTCGCTGAGCTTCGCCGGCGAGGCGTTTTTCGTGGTCGGCCTGCACCCGAACGCAAGCCGGCCGGCGCGGCGGTTCTCCTCGCCCGCGCTGGTGTTCAACCTGCACGCTCAGTTCGAGCAGCTGCGCGAGGCAGGGCGCTACGAGAAGCTGCGCGCCTCCATCCTGCAGCGGGACGAGGCGCTGGCCGGCTCGGCGAACCCGATGCTGGCGCGCCACGGCGAGGCGTCAGAGGCGCGTCAGTACAGCGGCCGTGTCGTGGGCGAGGAGTGGCGTTGCCCGTTCCGGCCGCGCGGCGAAGGCGCTGGCAAAGGCTCAAGCCTGCCCTAGGATCGGCGCCGTCTTCTGCTCCTTCCCTCGGGCGTCGCTCCCGCTCGGGAGCTCGGTTTGGCCTCCTTTCCGGTAAGCCAAATCAAATGGAAGTCGGGACGGTCGCCCAACAAAGTAACCCTGCGCCTGTGACCAGCCGTTAGCCTTCAGCCAAGCAAGCTGGTCTGCTGTCTCGACACCCTCTGCCGTCGTGACCATCGAGAGCGCCCTGCCCATCTCTCCCGCCGCTCGGATGATCGCTTCGGATTGGGACGAACGTCCAATGTCGCTGACAAAGCAGCGGTCGAGCTTAAGCTTGTCGAAGGGGAAGAGGCGTAGGTACGAGAGCGACGAGAACCCGGTTCCGAAGTCGTCGAGTGCGATGCGCACGCCGAGCCCCTTCAGGGCGTGCAGGATGCGCATGTTGTGCTCGCTCTCATGGAGAAGGACAGACTCCGTAATCTCCAACTCAAGACGGGCTGGGGCCAGACCGGAGCGCGCGAGTGCCGCCGCCACCTTCAGGGGCAGGCTGTTGCAGCGGAACTGGACCGCCGAGACGTTGACCGCAACGGAGACGTCTTCCGGCCATTCGGTAGCTTGTCGACACGCCGTCTGCAGCACCCAGTCGCCGATGGGCACGATGAGGCCCGTCTCCTCGGCGAGCGGGATGAACTCCGCCGGGGAGACGGAGCCTTTCGTCGGGTGGTCCCAGCGGAGCAAGGCCTCGACGGCTCGGACCGTGCCGGAACGGAGGTCCAGCAGCGGCTGGTAGGCGAGGTGCAGCTCCTCGCGTTCCAACGCACCGCCGAGTTCCTGCTTCATGAACTGGCGGACGCGGATACGCTCCAGCATACCGTCCTCGAACAGCCGTACGGTGCCGCCTCCGTCCGCCTTTGCGCGGTAGAGTGCGATGTCGGCGGCCTTAAAGAGTTCGTCCGTGGACCTGCGACCGTCCGCGACCCGGGCCAGGCCTACGCTTGCTCCGAGATGGATGACGTTGCCGTCGATCTCGAACGGCGGCCGCAGGCAAGCGGTCATCCTCCCGGCGAACGCCGACGCAGAGCCCACATCCCCGATGTGGACCACGGCGAACTCGTCGCCGCCGAGGCGGGCCATTCGGCTTCCATCCCCTACCGTCTCGCGAAGCCGGCGCGCGACCGCGCGGAGCAAGGCGTCGCCGACCGGATGGCCCATGGTGTCGTTCACCTCCTTGAACAGGTCGAGATCGAGCAGGAGAACGGCGACTTCCTCGCCGCCGCGTTCAAGCGCTTCCTCCAGTACCTTGTTGAAGCTCGTTCGGTTCAAGAGGCCCGTCAGCGGATCGTGGTGGGCAAGGTGGACGATCTCCTCGCGGGCGCGGCGCGCTTCCGTCACGTCTCGAAAGAATATGGACATGCCATCGCTCCCGTTCGGGAAGGCATGGATCTCAAGCCAGATGTCAGCTCTCTGGGCGAACATCTCGAACTTGACCGCCTCGCCACGGGCATGAACGGGCTCGAAACGCCGCTTCAGGTCAGTCGTGAGGTACTCGGGGTAGGCATCCCAGAAGACCTCCCCGACCTTGAGTGCGCTGGTTCTGCCGACAAAGGTCCTGGCGTGCGGATTCATGTAGGTGACGCGGGAGTCACGGTCGACGACGATGACGCAATCCGTGGTGCTCTCCAGCACCTCGGCCACCTGGGCGCGCGCGGCATTGACCTCCCGCCGCATCCGCTCCTGCTCCGACACGTCGCGGGAGATGACGAGGATGTGCGTGATGGTGCCGTCGGCGTCCCTGACGGGGTCGACCGTGATATCCCACGACGTATCCGCGCCCACCCTGTCCGGGCAGATGCAGGAGAAGCGGTGTCCGGTACCAGCGCGGGCGTGAGCCACGGCTTGCTTGACGGCAGCACGGTGCGCCTTTGGCCAGGTGTCTGCCCATGAACGTCCGACGATCCGGTTCGCCACGTCCTGGCTTAGTCGCTCCATTGCCTTTCGACCAAGCGAGCGCACGCGCCCATCGAGGTCGAGAACCGTGACGAAGTCGGGGCTGCCATCGAGGATGCTACGCGCGAAGGCCACGCTCTGGCGGAGCCCCGCTTCCGCGAGCTTGCGGTCGTGGATGTCTTCGAGCGTGCCGTACCAGCGCAGCACCGACCCATCGGACGCGAGGCGCGGAGCCGCATAGGCGCGGAACCAGCGGTACGTACCCGAGCGCAGCATGACCCGGTACTCGGTGTCGAGTGGACAGCGCTGGTCCAGGGCGTAGGCCCACTTCGCGGTCGTCGGCGGAAGGTCGTCGGGATGAACGGCCGAGGTCCAGCCGTGGCCCAGGGTCTGGGCCGCGGTCATCCCGGTGAGTTCAAGCCAGCGTGGACCCGCCTCGGTGATGCCTCCGTGCGCGTCCGCCGTCCAGGGAATCTGTGGACTCAATTCCACGGCATGGCGATGGTGATCCTCGCTCTCGCGGAGCCTTGCCTCCACGGCCTTGGCCTCGGAGACGTCGCACAGGATGCCGACCATGCGCGGCGGCCTCCCGGCGATGGCTTCCATGGGGCCACCGCGGCTCGACAGGTGGCGCGTCCTACCTGCGGCGTCGACGATGCGGATCTCGATGGCGAAGGATCGGGCCCCCTCGACCGCTCGGATCGCTTCATCCAGGAGATGGAGATCTTCGGGATGGACGCTCCGTCGGAACAAGCTCGCCGCATCGTGCCCGGCATCGGGTTCGACGCCGAGGAGGCGGTAGAGCCCGTCCGACCAGGTCAGCTCTCCCGTCGTGAGGTCGACCTCCCAGCTTCCCGAGGCGCTGACGCTCTCGGCCTGCGAGAGGAGAGTACGCTGCTTCAGCACTTCCTCGTCCCGCTCGGCCTTCTGTTGCGCAACCCGAGCCAGTTCGTCGCGGTCCGCCACCGCCTTGACGTCGGCGCGATGGCGGATCAACTCCGCCATCGCCACCTCGGCGAGCTTGGCGAGGATCACGGCTTGGTCCGAACGGAACACGCGCGGCGCGGTGTCGGCGACGCAGAGCGCACCCAGCCGTATGCCCGGCTCCAGCAGCAGAGGCGCGCCCGCGTAGAACCGGATGCCAGGCCCAGCGGTAACGAGGGCATTCGTCGCGAAGCGCTCATCCTCCAAGGTGTCGGGAACGACCAACACGTCGTCGGCGCCAATGGTATGGTCGCAGAGCGCCTGCCCCCGCGGCATGTCACCCAGCGACACGCCGCATTGCGCTTTCAGCCACTGCGTCTCGCCGTCGAGGACGGACACGTACGCGATGGGAACGGCGAAGATGTGCCGAGCCAGGTCGCAGATGCGGTCGAGAGAGGGGGACGGCCCCATCGCGTCGGCGCCAAGCTCCTTAATCGAAGCGATGCGCTCCTCTTCGATGACACTGGGCATGGTCGGGCTGAACATGACATCCGTTTCTGATGGATGTCAGCATCAGCAGGTGCGCGCTAAGGCTTCGTTACGCGGCACTCTTTTGTTACTGCCGGCAAGGCCTTGGCCGGGGTACACCTTGGCCGCCTCCTCCACATGCTGACACTGCCTCGACCCGAGCCGAGCGGAACCGACAAGTGGCTTCCTCCAAGTCGCTAAACCCGCCGCCGGACCAGCGCCGATCCGTGAGCTCGAACCCATGGAAGCCGCGCCGTCGCGTCCGGGCCTGCTCACGCATCCACTGCGAACCCGCAACCGCGCGAGGGTAGCGATGGGCAGACGGCGCGCTCCTAATGTTCAATACCCGTCGGCTGAACCGCTGCTTCCCCGCCTTCTCGGACGTTCAATGGTGAGGACCGAGCGTCGGATTCCGACCACGGGGTTCCAAATGCCGCCGCCGTGTCCGCGCCGCTTGAAGGTGCACTCCGGACGCGTCGCGCTAGTTCGCCGCGGCGCCGCCCCTCTGTCCGACAAGCCGAGAGCGGGCTTGAATCGATTGTGGCGTTTCAGCCACAAGGAAGGTCCTGATAAATCGGACCCAGTTGCGGGATGGTAGGCGCGATCACGACATCCTCGAACGTATTCCCTGGCGGCGGCGAAATGGGCGGCCGCATGCGGGCGTTCGACTGGTCGGCGACTGCGCTGGGGCCTCCGGAATCTTGGCCGGACACGCTCATCCTCGCGACGGGGATCGTGCTCCAGGCCGCCACTCCGATAGCGGTGTACTGGGGAACGGATCTCGCCATCCTCTACAACGATGCCTGGGGGGCGCTGGTCGGCGGCAAGCATCCGGGTGCCATGGGGCGCCCGGCACGCGAGGTGTTCCCCGAGGCTTGGGACGAGCTCGGGCCCATGTTCGCCCGGGTGCTCTCCGGCGAGGGCGCCGTCGAGGTGCAGGACCAGCGCCTGCTTCTCGACCGGGCCGGCACGCCCGAGGAGGTCTTCTTCACCTACAGCCTCAACCCGGTACTCGCCCCGGACGGCACCGTCGCCGGCGTCTTCAACGTGGCGCAGGAGACGACCGCCCGGTTCCGCGCCGCGGCGGGGCTGGCCGCCAGCGAGGAGCGCTTCAGGAGCTTCGCCGAGAACTCCGCCGACGTTCTCTGGATCGCCGACCCTGCGGGCAACCGCCTGGAGTACCTGAGCCCGGCCTACGAGCGCGTCTGGGGCGACCGGCGCGAACTCGTCTTGGACGACCTCGGGCGGTGGGCCGCGCTGGTGCACCCGGAGGACCGCGAGCGCGCCTACGCCGCCATGCCGCGCCTCCTCGCAGGCGAGACGCTCACGGTCGAGTACCGCATCGTGCGCCCGGACGGGGGCGTCCGGCACATCCGGGACACCGGCTTCCCGATCCGCGACGGCGAGGGCCGCCTCCGGCGCATCGGTGGCGTCGCGCAGGACGTCACCGCCGAGCACGTCCGGGAGGAGGCGCTCCGCGCGAGCGAGGAGCAGTTCCGCGTCTTCGCCCAGGCCATGCCGAGCCACGTCTGGGCGGCACGCCCCAATGGCCAACTCTACTGGTTCAACGAGCAGGTCTACGCCTACAGCGGCGCGGCCGCCGGGACGCTCGACGGCTCCGCCTGGACCGGCATCGTCCATCCGGACGACCGGAGCGGGGTCGACAAGGCATGGCGGTTGTCGCTCGCAACGGGCGAGGACTACGAGGCCGAGTTTCGCATCCGCCGCGCGGACGGCGCCTACCGCTGGTTCCTGACGCGCGGCAAGCCGGTGCGCAGCCGAGACGGCGCCCTCACGCGGTGGGTCGGGACCTGCACCGACATCGACGACCGCAAATGCGTCATGGCCGACCTCGTCCGCTTCAACGAGGCGTTGGAGCGGCGCATCGCCGAGCGCACGGCCGAGCACGACTGGGTCTGGCGCAACTCGCGCGACCTGCTTGTCGTGGTCGGCGTCGACGGAGTCTTCCGGGCCGTGAACCCGGCCTGGAAGGCTATCCTCGGCCACGACCCTGCGGAAGTGGTGGGTCGGAGCTTCCTGGAGTTCATCTGGCCCGAGGACCGCGTCGTCACGCGCACGGCGCTGTCCTACGCGGCTTTAGACGAGGACCTGACCGCCTTCGAGAACCGATACCGCCACAGGGACGGCACGCCGCGCTGGATCTCCTGGCACACGGCGACCGAGGGCGACATCGTCTACGCCTACGGACGCGACGTCACCGCCGAGAAGGAGCGCGCGGTCGCCCTGCACGAGGCGGAGGAGGCGCTGCGCCAGTCGCAGAAGCTGGAGGCCATCGGGCAATTGACCGGGGGCGTGGCGCACGACTTCAACAACCTGCTGACCATCATCCGCTCCTCCGTCGACTTCTTGCGCCGGCCGGACCTGGCCGAGGCGCGCAAGGCCCGCTACCTCGATGCAGTCTCGGAGACGGTGGACCGGGCCGCCAAGCTGACGGGGCAACTCCTTGCCTTCGCGCGGCGGCAGGCGCTGAAGGCGGAGGCGTTCGACCTCGTCGCCGCCCTAAACGGCGTGGCGGAGATGCTCGACACGGTCACGGGCGCGCGCATCCGGGTCGTCACCGAACTGCCGGATGCGCCCTGCTTCGTGCGGGCCGACCGCAGCCAGTTCGAGACCGCGCTCGTCAACATGGCGGTGAACGCCCGCGACGCGATGGACGGCGAGGGCACGCTGACCCTGCGTCTGGCCTGCGGCTTGGCCAAGCCCGCCATCCGCGGGCACGCAGCGGCACCGGGCCCCTTCGCTGCCGTATCCCTCGCCGACACCGGCTCCGGCATCCCGGCCGACGTGGTCGGGCGCATCTTCGAGCCGTTCTTCACCACGAAGGAGATCGGCAAGGGAACCGGCCTTGGCCTCAGCCAGGTGTTCGGCTTCGCCAAGCAGTCGGGCGGCGACGTCGACGTCATAAGCGCGCCCGGGCGCGGCTCGACCTTCACCCTCTACCTGCCGCAGGTCGAGCCCGCCGGGGGCGAGGAGACGCGGACCGTGGAGCGGGACGCCGCGGACGGCGGCGCGGGCCAGCGCGTGCTTGTCGTCGAGGACAACGTGGAGGTGGGGCGTTTCGCAACCCAGATCCTGGAGGACCTCGGTTACGAGACGACGTGGGCCGCGAACGCGGGGGAGGCGCTGGCGCTGCTCGGCCCGGACTGCGCGGGGTTCGACGCGGTGTTCTCGGACGTGGTGATGCCGGGCATGAACGGGGTCGAGCTCGCGCGCGAGATCCGGCGCCGCTTCCCGAGCCTACCGGTGGTCCTGACATCCGGCTACAGCCACGTGCTGGCGCAGGAGGGAGACCACGGTTTCGAACTCCTGCACAAGCCCTACTCGGCCGGGCAACTCTCTCGCATCCTCCGGCGTCTGCCCCCGCGGCAGGCTTGACCCCCACCGGACCGGCACCCAGACTGCCGCACGGAGGTCGGGCAACGCATGGGTCCGGCCCCAATGGCGCGAAATGGGCGCGCAGCTTGCGCCCGTGCGGGCCGCCGAGATGACGAGGAATCCGCGGGCGCGCCGGCACGATCCTTCAGGGCGCCGCGATGAGCTCCTTGATGCGGGAGGCGAGCACCTCCATCACGAAGGGCTTCGTCAGCACCGCCATGCCAGGCTCCAAGTGGCCGTTGCCGACCGCCGCGTTCTCGGCGTAGCCCGTGATGAACAGCACCTTCAGGCCCTGGCGGTTCACGCGGCCGGCATCCGCCATCTGGCGCCCGTTCATCCCGCCCGGCAGGCCGACGTCCGTGACGAGCAGGTCGATGCGCACGTCCGACTGTAGCACCTTCAGCCCGGAGGCCGCGTCGGCCGCCTCGATGGCCGTGTAGCCGAGATCCTCCAGCACCTCGGTGACCAGCATGCGGATGCTCGGCTCGTCGTCGACGATGAGCACCGTCTCGCCCTGCTCGGCGCGCGGGGCCGAAGCCAGGTCCGGCAGGCTCTCGGCGCCCTCCGCGTCGCCGTAGTGGCGCGGCAGGTAGATGCACATGGTCGTGCCCTGTCCCACCTCCGAGTAGATGCGCACCTGTCCGCCGGACTGCCTGGCAAAGCCGTAGATCATCGACAGGCCGAGGCCAGTCCCTTGGCCGGTCGGCTTCGTCGTGAAGAACGGGTCGAATGCGCGGGCGATGACGTCCAGCGTCATGCCCGTGCCGGTGTCGGTCACGCACAGGGACAGGTACTGCCCGGGCGGCAGTTCGCGCTCCCTCGCCGTTCGGTCGTCGAGCCACTTGTTGGCCGTCTCGATGGTGATGCGGCCCCCGTCCGGCATGGCGTCCCGCGCGTTGATGCACAGGTTCAGAAGCGCGTTCTCAAGCTGCGGCGGGTCGACGAGCGCCGGCCAGAGACCGGCGGCGCCGACCACCTCGATGTGGGTGGCCGGGCCCACCGTCCGGCGGATGAGTTCCTCCATGCCGTGGATGAGCGCGTTCACGTCGGTCGGCTTCGGGTCGAGCGTCTGCCGGCGCGAGAACGCGAGCAGACGGTGGGTCAGGGCCGCCGCCCGCTTCGAGGCGCCCTGCGCGGCATTGATGTAGCGGTCGAGGTCAGTCAGCCGGCCCTGGCTCATCCGGGTCTGCAGGAGTTCCAGGCTGCCCGAGATCCCCGTGAGCAGGTTGTTGAAGTCATGGGCGAGGCCACCCGTCAGCTGGCCGACCGCCTCCATCTTCTGCGACTGCCGGAGCGCCTCCTCGGTCCGCGTAAGCGCCTCGGCCGCCTCCCTCTCGGCCGAGACGTCGCGTCCGACAGCATGGATGAACGCCTCGTCCGGTACCGCCGTCCAGGACAGCCAGCGATAGCTGCCATCCTTGTGCCGGTAGCGGTTCTCGAAGCGTAGTGTCCTGACGCCCTGCGCCAGCTTGCCGACCTCGGCGAGCGTCGCCGTCACGTCGTCCGGATGGACGAGGCTCATGAAGTCGCCCCCGAGCAGCTCGGCCTCGCTCCAGCCAAACAGCGTGGTCCACGCCGGGTTCACGGCCTCGATGCGGGCCTTGAAGTCGGCGACGAGCATCACGTCGGTCGAGAGCAGCCACATGCGGTCGCGGTCGCGCGTTCGCTCCTCGACTTGCCGCTCCAGGCTGCCGGCGAGGCGGCTCAGCTCGGCCGCCGCCCGCTTCTGGTCGTCGATGTCGGTGGTGGTGCCGACCCAGCGCGTGATGCGGCCAGCGGCATCCCGAACCGCTTCGCCCCGGACCAGGAACCAGCGGTACGCACCGTCCGCGCGCCGCAGCCGGTACTCGGCCTCGTAGACGCCCCCGGTTCCGCGGGCTCGGTCCCATGCCGTTGCGACCGGACCGACGTCATCCGGGTGGACGATACGGGCCCAGGCATCGGGACCGAGCAGGCTCCCCGGCGGCTCGCCGCAATAGGCGTAGAACTGGTCGTTGAACCAGTACAGCGCGCCGTCCGGACGCGCGGCCCAGACCTGGTTCGGTATGGCCTGGGCGAAGACCCGGAACTGCTCCTCGCTCTCGCGCCGGCTCGCCTCGGCGCGGAAGCGCTCGATGGCCGCCCGGGTGCGCTCGGCGATGTCTCGGACGAAGGCGAGCTTGTCGGTCCGCCAGTCGCGAACCTGCCGGTCGTGCAGGAAGAACAGGGCCACGAGCCGGTCCTGCTCCACCACCGGCACGTTGATCAGGGCGCGGACGCCGATGGCCAGGAGCGGGCCCGGGTTGCCCGCGGTCCGCGGGTCGGTCGTCACGTCCTGGATCACGACCTCGCGTCCTTGCGCCAGGCCCGCCCGGACATCGCCGTACTCGTCGAAGCGGTGGCGGCCGGCGATGCTCGGCACGCCCGGCGCGGTCCAGTCCCGCTCAATCTCGATGAGTTCCAGCGCCTCGTCGACCGTGCCGTAGCCTGCCCGGTCCAGGCCCAGCGTGCGCGCCATGATCTCGGCCCCGACGGCCGCCATCTCGGCGGTGTCGCGGCACGCCTGGAGCCTGTCGCCGAACGCGATCAGCGCGTCCCTGAAGGATTCCTGACGCCGGCGCTCGGTGAGGTCGCGGGTGACGGTGCCGTAGCCGGTGACGGCGCCGTGCGCGTCGCGGACCGGGAAGAGGGTATAGTGGACCGGGACGGCGGCGCCGGTCGAGAAGTTGCGGAACGCGAGGTCGCCTTCCCAGAAGCCACGCTCGCGCGCCGCCGGAAGCGCCACGTCCAACACCGTCGCCCTATCGCCGGGCTCGAAGAAGTCCACCACGTCGTAACGGCGAGCTTCCTCCAGGCTCGCGAGCCCGACCAGCCGGCGACCGCCCTCGTTGACGAACTCGGCGTTGCCGTCGAGGTCCGCGACGCCGATGAAGTCGCTCGACTGCTCGACGAGCGCCGCCAGCCGTCGCGCCTGCGCCTCGGCTGCCCGGGCCTCCGTGATGTCGCGGACCGTACCCACGAAGCGTACGGGCCTTCCGTCCCGGAACACGGTGTTGCCCTTGGCGGCGAGCGTGCGTTCGACCGCATCGCGTCGGCCTATGACGCGGTACTCGATGCCAAAGCCCTCGCGCGAGCCGATGGCGGCTTGGACGGTGCGGTCCGCCCGCTCGCGGTCGTCCGGGTGCACGCCGGGCAGGAAGGCTTCCTCGTATGAGACCGGGTCGTCGTCGGAGAGCCCGAATAGGGCACGGGTGCGAGCGTCCCAGGTGAGCGCGCCGGTGACGAGGTCGTAGTCGTAGATGCCGGTGCCGGCACCCTCCAGGGCCAGCCTGAGGCGGTCCTCGGCCTCCTGCAGGTCGGCCCTGGCGCGATGGCGCTCGGCGATGTCGGTGACCATGACGAAGATGCCGTCGACGACACCGCCCTCCGTCCGGCGGGGGATGTAGCGGATCTCCGATTGCCGAGACGCGCCGTCACGGTACGGCATCAGCGCGTCGAAGGTGATGTCCTTGCCGGCGAGCGCCCGCGCCATGAAGGGGAGCCGTTCCTGGTAGACTTCCTCGCCGACGACCTCGCGCACGTGTCGGTCCAGGATCTCACTCGCGGGCCGGCCGAACCAGGTCTCGTAATGCCGGTTCGCGAAGCGGTAGACGTGGTCCTTGTCGATGAAGCTGATGAGGACCGGCAGCGCATCGGTGACGACCTGGAGTTCGTCCCGGCTGCGGCGGGTCTCGCCCTCGCTCGCCGTCGCCTCGGTGCGGTCGCGCAGGATCTTGAGAAAGCCCAGGTCGGCGCCCGCGGGCGAGCGCAAGGGCATCATCTCGCCGCTGGCCCAGAACCGAGAGCCGTCCTTGCGCAGGTGCCAGCGCTCGTCGGCCGCACGTCCCGTCTCGGCGGCGCACCGCATCTCCGTCTCTGGCCGCCCCGCGGCTCGGTCCTCGGGGGTGAAGAAGTTCTCCGCCGAATGCCCGACCATCTCCTCGGCGGACCACCCCAGGATGCGCTCCGCGCCCGGGTTCCAGGCGGTGACGCGCCCCTCATGGTCGGTGGTGACGATGGCAAAGTCGACGGCGCTCTCGAAGATCGCCTGGTAGGGCACCGGGTCCATCAGGCGTGACCGATCCTGCGGGCACCCGCTCCCGATGCCGTTCACCGCGCTCCTCCGCCATCACGGTTCGGCATCGGAGGCACCCGCAGCCGGGCGGTTCGGGAAGCGGCCAATTGGATCTCGGGCATGCGTCGGTAGGGATGCTTCGGCGCCGGGAGTAGGCGAATCGGGGTCAGGTCGGACACGTGCGAGGATAACCGCTCGTGTCCGATGAGGCAGGCCAGGCGTAGGCCGAGGCATGTGGCTACGCAATCGCCCGCACGCGAGCCGCTCGTGCGAGTGGCCTGTCAGGTTGAGGAAGCCGCCACCGTATCGGCCATGCGGGCCTGGCGGGCGCCGAGCGGCTTGCCGCCCCCGACCGTTGTGTCGCGCGCGGTCTGATGCTCCATCTCGGCGTTGAGCTCGGCCCCGAGCAGCACCACCGTCGTGGACAGCCAGATCCAGGTCATGAAGCCGATGGCGGCGCCCAGCGAGCCGTAGGTCTCGTTGTAGCTGCCGAAGTTGGCCACGTACCAGGAGAACAGTCCCGACGCGACGAGCCACAGGGTGCCGGCCACCGCGCTTCCCCAGGTCACCCAGCGCCACTTCGGCTTCCTGCGGCTCGGACCGTAGCGGTACAGCACCGCCAGGGTGCCGATGACGAGGACCAGCAGGGCCGGGAAGCGCAGGAGCGCGATGTACCAGGCCTTCTGGTCGAGCCCGAGCACCTGCAGCGCAGCCGGCACCACCACGATGCCGGTCAGCGCTAGCACCACGAACAGCAGCGCACCTGCCGTGAAGGCGAGCGACTGCAGGTTGAGCATGACGAAGGAGCGCTTCTCCTCCTCCTCGTAAGCGATGTTGAGGGCGTCGAAGATGGCCTTCATCCCGCCGTTGGCGCTCCAGAGCGAGAGCAGGATGCTGAAGATGGCGGTGAGGCCGAGGGCGGTGTCGCCGGTCGCGGTCAACCGCTGCACCTGCCCGCCGACGATGTCGATGGCGCCGTCCGGCAGGATGCCGCGCAACTCGTTGAGGTGCGTGTTGATCGTGCTCGGGTCCGCGACCGCGCCGTAGATGGAGACGAGCGCCGCCACGGCCGGGAACAGCGCCAGGATGGCGTAGAAGGTGACGCCGGCCGCGACCAGCAGGATGCGGTCGTTGCCGAACTCCTGGTAGAGGCGGAGCGCGATGTCCTTCCAGCCCTTGGCCGAGATCTCGGACGGCGTGTCCGCCTGGCGCCCCCGCTCCGGTTCGGCTTCGGCAAGGTGCGCGGCCGCGGCGCCCTCATGCGAGGCGGGACCATCCTCGGTCCCGAGCTTCCGTTCGTCCTTCCCGGAACCGCTCGCGACGGGCGAGGGACCTGCGCGCCGCCTTGGCAGGGCGACCAGGCCGACGAGAGCCACGCCCAGGAAAGCCGTCCATAGGGTCGAGGCGGCCTGTGCGGGGGCGGTGGAGGGAGGCGGTGGGGTAGGCTGGTCCGTCATGGCTCACCGGAACGCAGGGCTCACGCTTAGCCCTGGGGCACTGTCACAACGGCAATGGACACGCTTTGGTGCCGTCGAGCCGTTGATGCCACGGATCGACCGCGCGACCCCTCGCCGCGGAGCGGTCGTTTGCACGCTCCCGCACTATCTAGGGCCAGGACCGATCAAGCGTGGCAGGGTGAGGCGTCTGCCCGCACCGTACCTAGGGGGATGCAACCGCGATGCCCGGCGAGACTTCCCGTTGCGTGACGCCGTCGGCGGCTTCGGGCCGTTCGCATGCCCCGAGCGATGCGCGCTCGCGCCGACCGGGCGGCCGGCGGGCGCCCGATGGGATGCGGGACCGCGCACGGCATGGTTGACGCCTTCTCGTTCCTGCCGTCCGGGGGTACGACGGGTTCGGAGATCCGCGCCCGCGACTGGTCGGAAACCTCGCTCGGCCCGCCCGAGGAATGGCCGCCGGCCCTGCGCAATGCCCTGTCCTTGATGCTGTCCTGCCCCACGGCGATGTTCCTGGCCTGGGGGCCTGACCTGCTTTGCTTCTACAACGACGCCTACCGCCCGATTCTCGGCTACCGGCTGGACACCGCGCTGGCTCGTCCCTTCCGCGAGGTCTGGGCCAGCATCTGGGACGAGATCGGCCCGCTGGTCGACGCCACTCTGTCGGGCGAGAGCCAGGCGCTCACCGACGTCATGCTGGACCTCTCGCGACAGGGAGTGCCGGAGCGGAGCTGGTGGTCCTTCTCCTACTCGCCTGTGCTGGACGATGCCGGCGCCGTCAACGGGCTGTTCTGCGTCACCGCGGAGACCACGTCGCGGGTGCTTGGCGAGGCGCGCCTCCGCGAGAGCGAGGACCATTTCCGCCACGCGGTCGAGCTCAACCCGCAGGTGCCCTGGACCTGCGACCCCGACGGCAACATCACCTCTTACTCGAACCGCTGGCTCGAACTGACGGGGCAGGCTCCGGGTGAGCCGGACGGCTCCGGCTGGGCCAAGGCGCTGCACCCCGACGACGTGCCTTGGACCATGACGGCCTTCTCGGCGGCTCTGACGTCCGGCGATCCGGTGGACGTCGACTACCGCATCCGCGTGGCGGCCACCGGCGAGTACCGCTGGATGCGTGCCCGCGCGCGTCCGCGCCGGAACGAGGGCGGCGGCATCGTCCGTTGGTACGGCGTCGTCGAGGACATCCACGACCGCAGGCTCGCAGAGGAGCGCTTGCGCGAGGTGAACGAGACGCTGGAGCAACGCGTCACCGAGGCGCTCGCCCAGCGCAAGCTCTGGGCGGACGTGTTCGAGACGACCGACGCCCTGGTTAACGCCCTCGACCCAGACTTCCGGGTGCTGGCCATCAATCGCGCCTGCGCGGACGAGTTCGAGGCGATCTACGGGGTCCGGCCACGAGCGGGCGACAACCTGATCGACCTGCTTGCGGACAAGCCCGAGCACCAGGCCGCGTCCCGCGAGGTATGGGCGCGCGCCCTGTCAGGGGAGGAGTTCACGCTCGTCGGCGAGTTCGGCGACCCGGCCCGCAGGCGGCGCTGCTACGAGCTGAGGTTCACCACGCTGCGGGACGGCGCGGGCGGGAGGATCGGTGCCTTCCAGTACGGCACCGACGCAACCGAGCGGCTGCGCGGCCAGGAGCAGCTCGCCCGGGCCGAGGAGGCCTTGCGCCACGCGCAGAAGATGGAGGCGGTCGGCCAGCTCACCGGCGGCGTGGCGCATGACTTCAACAACCTGCTCACCATCATCCGCTCATCTGTCGAGTTCCTGCGCCGGCCGAACCTGCCGGAGGAGCGTCGTACCCGCTACCTTGAGGCGGTGGCGGACACGGTCGACCGGGCCGCTAAGCTGACGAGCCAGCTCCTGTCCTTCGCGCGGCGGCAGGCGCTCAAGCCCGAGGTGTTCGACCTGCGGGACCGCGTGCGGGGCACCTCGGAGATGCTCAACGCGGTGACCGGCGCGCGCATCCGCATCAAGACCGAGGTGACGGACGGGCCCTGCCACGTGCGGGCCGATACGAGCCAGTTCGAGACGGCGCTGGTGAACCTCGCCGTGAACGCCCGCGACGCCATGGACGGGGAGGGCACGCTGACGCTCCGGCTCACCTGCGGCGAGGCGCTGCCCACGATCCGCGGGCATGCCGGCGCGCCCGGGCCCTTCGCGGTGGTGTCGGTCTCCGACGAGGGCGTCGGCATCGCGCCAGACCTGCTCGCGAAGGTCTTCGAGCCGTTCTTCACGACGAAGGAAATCGGCAAGGGCACCGGGTTGGGCTTGAGTCAGGTCGTCGGCTTCGCCAAGCAGTCGGGCGGCGACGTGGACGTGGCGAGCGAGGTGGGGCGCGGCACGACTTTCTCGCTGTACCTGCCCCACGTCGACCCGCCCCCGGACAGCGCGGAGACCGGCGAGGAGGAGCCCGCCATGCAGGACGCGGACCGCGCCCTGTGCGTGCTGGTCGTGGAGGACAACCTCGACGTCGGGCGCTTCTGCACCCAGCTCCTTGAGGATCTCGGCCACTCCACGATCTGGGCGCACAACGCGGAGGCTGCGCTCGCGGAGATGGAGCGGGTGCCGTTCCGCTTCGACGCGGTGTTCTCGGACGTGGTCATGCCCGGCATCGGGGGCGTCGAACTCGCTCGCCGGCTCCGGACGGACCACCCGAAGCTGCCGGTGGTCCTGACGACCGGCTACAGCGACGTGCTGGCCCGCGACGACGCCCACGGGTTCGAGCTCGTGCGCAAGCCCTACTCGGCCGAGGAGGTGGCGCGCGCGTTAAGGACGGTCGTCGCCGGGAGGGGCAGAGCGTCCGCGCGGGCGTAAGCTACCCGGCGCCGTCGCCTTCAAGCACACCCTCGGTCCTAAGATAGCCGGCGGGGCCATGAGCAAGCTTGATCACAGGGATTGATCGGCATGGATGGACGTCGCTTCCTCCCGGCAGCCTCCATTGCATGTGGTCGCCACCGTGGCCGTACTTTCTGGGTTCGTGGCCGCCTACAGGTCCACTTCAGCCTATGGAGCGGACATCTGGACCGGCAGGCTCGAAAGTCTGCAAGGGGTCAAGAGTTCGCAGGCCTTCCGTTCGGATGGGCGCCAGATGTAAGCGTTTTGCCAATTCGGACTGACGCCACGGCAGGACCTTCGGGATGAGCCAACAGTTGCCTACGGCGTAAAGAGACCTAGGATTATGCGCCTTTCTGCGACGGAAGTGACCTCAAACTGGGGCGCGGCCCTGGTGGATGCCGCCCTCGACCAACAGAAAGCCCTGTGCATCGGCCAATACATGCCACCCCGGGTGGCTGGTGCTCGCCCAGGCCGCGCTAGCGGCCTTTCAGGACTGCCGGGTCAGCCCGAGGCGGGCCATAAGCGCCTTCTTGGCCTGGGGCAACTTCACGCCGCGGCGCTCGACGAGTTCTTCCATGGCCTGCCCGAGGACACGCGCGAGGTCGTAGGAGATCCCCTCGAAGGATTTCTGCGCCTTCGCGCGCGCGCGAAGGCGCCCGCGTCGGGACAGGTCGGCGAGGGCTGTCGCGATGGCACGGTCGACAAGCGTCGGCTCAGGGATGCCCTCAGCCCGGCGCCGGGCGCGCTCGGCCCTCTTTCGGTCGGCGGCATCGCGACGCTCTCGGGCCGAGCGCGCCGAACCGGTCTCGGGCGCGCACGGCTCGTCAACGGGGATGTCCTCGGGCATGGCCTCGATGAGGCCGGCGAGCAGAGCGGAAGTTTCGAGGTGCATGGGCGGGATCTCCTCCGACGAGGATGCCACTCCGCCCAGCAAGGCACAGCGCCCAGAACGAAGATGGCCCCCCGTCCGTATGCGGACAGAGGGCCTTCACGATGAGGTGCATCGTCGGCCCGCGAGAGCCTGCCCGCATATTGCCAGGGTACTATGCAATAGGCAACGCCTATCGCACGCGGCGCTCTTTTTTCGCCATGGCCCTAAGCTCCGCCATTCTGGCGTCAGCGTGCCCGAGCTCTACGAGGCTGCGCTTGGCACGTGATTGAGCGATGATGTCCCCGAAGAGTTGGATACGCTCTTCTTTCGTCCTGGGCTCAGGCGGACGCGGCAGGGCCGCGGGGAGCATGCCGGAGGCAGGGGCCAGGGAGACGAGGATAGGCTCTGGAGGGGGCGCAGCGACCACGGGAGGGGCCGGGGGACGCACGGGCGGCGGGACGTCCTCGGGGTCCACCTCGGCGGGCGGGACTGAGACCCGGAGACCGCCGAGGGCCGGGAAAAAGCGAAGGGATGGCCCATGAGATACGGCGGGCTCCGGAGGCGCCTCGGGGGCCACGACAGGCAGGAGGGCCGCTAGGAAGGCAGGGAGGCCGACACGTGGGGCGGAGGGCACCGGACCGGCAGGGGCAGCCACGGGACAGGGAGGGGTCACGGGCGCCGGGAGGGAGACCTCAACAGCTACCGGCAGCGGGGCGGCCACCACAGGAGGCAGGGCCGCCATACGTGGCGGGAGCGGCCTCACCACAGGACGGAAGGCCACCCGCGCCTCCGGCAGGACGGTCTCCACAACGGCGGGCGAGACCCCTACGACCTCCGAAGGAGAGGTCACCACGGGCACCGCGGCAGGGGTGACCACAGGCTCCGCGGGGGCGGTCTCCCTATATCGGATCATTTGGATCGTCTCACCCATAGAATCCCTCCTCGAACCCTTTGTAGGGAATGACGAAATCCGGTCCAGCGTACCCTCCAGAACATCGCTCATGATGCTCTTCAACTCGTCCTTCCGACCCTCCGGTGCAAGGAAGCTGTCGTGAACCGGGAGGGCAGGCAGGCGAGCCTTCTCGCAGGCCTTCAGGACGTCGAGAGCCATGCGGGCATCGATGGCCATAAGGCTGACCCCGGCATCGCTGCCGATGTACCCCGCGATGGTCGGGTTGTGGTCGATGACTTGGTCGATGATGCGCCGGGTCTCGGCCCAGCCGTAGGGCCACACCGGCGAGCCGTCGGCCTTCTTCTGGCGGCCCTTCTCCATCAGGGCGCCGGCCGCAGCGTTCAGCGTCGCGGCGTTAAGGGCGATGTTGAGGGCGAGCTTGCCGACCCAGCGCTCATAGTAGGGGAGCGCGTAGCAGTCGAACTCCGCGGGCATCCGCTCGCCGCGCAGGCCGTAGAGGAGACGCGGATGCAGCGAGGCGTAGTCCTGCTCGATGCAGACCTCGCCGTTGATCAGCAGCTCCAGACGCCGGGCCTTGGGCAGCCCCTCCCAGAATCCCCCGTAGATTCGACCTCCCTGCCTGAAGCCGCCACGGCTGAAAACTCGGTAGAGGTCGATCTGAGGCGTCAGGCGGGCACAGACCCAGGTCTCGACCCCGTCCTTCACCTTCCGAGCGCGGACGTGGTGCGTGGTCCTCTGCCAGTCGTCCGGCGAGGCCGATGCCGAGACGTCGATGGAGAACGAGTTCAGGAATCGGTTGAGACCGCCAATCTCGCGCGTCAGGCGCCGCGTTTCGGGCGTGTCCTCGTAGTCGATGCGGGTGCCGTCCTCGTCCTTCAGGACGAGGGGACAGCGTGAGCCGAGATACTCGACGGGCTGCTCGGCTAGGATCTCGACGAGGCGGTCCGAGGCACGCACGCGGCTCTGCATGCCGTGCGTCAGGTGCGCGCCGGGCTTCGAGCGGATCTCCTCGATCAGGCCGAGGCGCGCGAGCTCGTCCACGCTCTGCAGCACCGACGCGTAGCTATAATCGGTCCCCTCGTAGCGCCCCTGCGCCGCGTAAAAGTCGCGGGAGCGGCTGTAGCTCACGTAGGGGCGGTCGCTGTCGGATGCTAAGGCGAGCGCCGCCAGGATGCTGGCCATGGCGCGGTTGATCTTGGAGCGGGAGAACTTCGGGAGGCCTGCGGCGGCTACGAGGTCGTCGGAGACTCGCCAGTGGAAATCAAGGGCGCGCGCATTTCGCGCCAGGTCATCATCGTGCAGGGGCATGGGGCTCTCGCGGTGGACCGCCGCCCCGGGGCACCTCTGACCCGGGGCGGCGAAACCCCATCGTCGTCCGCCTTTTCGCTTTTATCCAGAGTCACTTAGCCGGCCTCCAAGAACCTCCAAGTTCATCCTGGGCTCGATTGGGTTCCGGGTATCCGGATGGCAGCCGGCAGCCTCAACACGTGCCCCTGTTTTGAAAAGATGCTGCCGGGGTCATCCATTGTGGCTGGACCGCCGTGCGGGGCTCCCAGGTGTCTTCCCGGCGGGTGTGACAAATGCGCATGCGCTGTGGACAAGTTATGCGCCGCCGTGGACAGGGCATCCGATCCTTCAGCGTCAACCCTCCGACTTAGCAGGCAGCCCACCCCGCCGCATAGCTTTTCGAAGCGGTCAAGGCCCCCGTCGTCACTGTCGTCGACGGCACGGCATTCGCCAACAGCCGGGACGTCGCGGCCTACTTCAAGTGGGCGCACAAGAACGTCTTACAGGGCCTGCGTAACACGGAGGAGGTCTGCTCCCCCGAATTCGCCCGGCTGAATTTTCAGCCGGTCTACGTGCAGGGCCACGTGCGAAAGGTCCTCTCCAACTACCGCATGACGAAGGACGGGTTCGCCTTCGCCCTGCTCGGCTTCACGGGTGCGGAGGCGGCCCGGTTCAAGGAAGCCTACATCGCCGAGTTCAACCGCATGGCGGAGGTCTTCGCGAATCGGACCCTGCCGACGGCGCCGCAGCCGGTCGACCCGCTCGCCTTGCTGGACGAACCCCCTCCTGCGCAGCCTCCTCGGCCGGTATGCGGAGAAGGCCGCCGTCGAGAGGCAGGGACGCCTCCTCGCCGAGGCCGCCGTCGAGGCTGCCCGGCCGGCGGTGGACTTCGTCGAGGCCCTCGCGGATTCGGACGGCACGTGGGGGCTACGGGCGGCGGGCAAGGCGCTCCACCAGCCGCCGAACAAGTTCGTGGCCTGGCTGCGCGAGCGCGGCGACCTCTATGACCTGAACGGTGGCCCCGTCGCCAAAGAGGCGCTCGTCAAGCGCGGGCTCCTCACGGTCGCCTGGGAGATGCACGGCGGGAAGCCGCGGCCGACGACCAAGGTCACCGGCAAGGGCGTCGTCCACTACGCCCGCGCGCTCGGCGTCCGCCCGCCGGGGCGCCCGCACAGGGCCTCCTGCCGGGCATCGGCCCCGAGGACACCTAATCGGTAGCCAACCTCGCTTCACTACATTCAGGCCGGTTCCCCTCGGGGCCGGCCCTTTCTCTTGGGCGGCCATGGTGAAACCTGTGGAGAGCACCGCCCGGCGGGATCGCATCCGGCGGGCGGTTCGCCACCTTGGGGGCATGACCCTGCCCGACGCCAAGTGGCTCGACTTCCTCAAGGCCGGCATCCCGACCTTCATCGGGCTCGCCGCCTTCTCTGCCGCGACCCTCTACCTCAACCGCATCGGTGAGCTCCCTATGGAGCTGCCGGCGGTCGCGGCGCTGATCATTGCTGTGGTCGGGCTGCTCTCCGGCTCCCTGGCGGTCGGCCTACTGCTCGGCGCCGGGTACCGCGCCGCCGCCTGGTTCGTGAAGCCGCGCTACGAGGCTCACCTGTACAAGAAGCTGGCGGCCAAAAAGAAGCGGGAGTTCATCAGCTATATCCCGAACCTTAGCGACCGGGAGAGGATGATCTTCGAGCACCTTCTTCACCACAACCAGCGCACGTTCGAGAACACGCCGGACTGCGGGTTCGCATCGATACTCTATTCCCTCGGCTACGTGCAGGTCATCGGCGGGAACCGTCCGGTGGACCATTTCGCCATGCCCTTCGGCATCCCCGACCCGGTCTGGGAGGCGCTGCAGGAGCGGAAGTCAGAGTTCCCGTACCGCCTCGCGAACGCGCCACGGGGGAGGACGGTAGAGACGTCTCCCTGGCGCGTGCCCCGCGTCTGAGGGCTCAGTCCCCCGTGCCGAACTGCGCCGGCCCGCTCGCGCACGGTGTCGGCCCGTACCACGTCAGCGGGGCGCCCTCGCGCAGGTCGACGCACCACCGCCCGAGGGCGCGTCCGTCCCCGCACCAGAGCCCCTGCGCCATCTGCGCGGCTGCCCGGACCCGGCGCCGGGAGACCGCCTTCGTGCGGAGGTCCTGCCGGGTGCAATGGAGGTCCACGACGGAGTGCCCGCGCGCCGGGCTGACGTACATGGCCGTCGTCAGGACGACGTCGCCCCGCCGCTCGGTCGCGCCGAGATACCACGACGGTGCCGACCATGGCCCCTCCTCGGCGGCGGCGGGGGCGACCGTGCCGATCAGCACGAGGAGGGCGACGAGGCTACGCATGGGGGACACTCCGAGGGGTGGGGGACGGCCCAGCACGAGCCGTCGGGGGAGAACCAGACGAGGGCGGCCGCGCTGATCGGGCTGCCGTCCGGGACGGTGAAGGTGCCGGACGCGTACGGGTCGAATCGGACGCGAACCGCCGCGGCGGGGACTGCCTCCGATTCCACAAGGACGCCGCGGGCATGGGCGACGACTTCTCTCTGCATGCGGAGCCTGATGCGGGCGACGCCAGCGGCCGAGACGATGAACCGGACGTCCCGGAGGCAGAGGGCGCCCCGGTGCCCGACGACGCGGCCGCGCTCCCGGACGGACCAGCGTCCACGCGAGAGGCAGCGGTAGACCTCGACCGTCACGGTCGGGGGGCGGCGAGCCGGGCCGCGGCCTCCTGGATCGCGGCCGCGTCGAGGAGATATCCGCGCGCCTGTCTGGGGACGAAGCGACACGTGCGGCCCGGGCGCCACGACCGGCGGATACGCTCCGCCAGGTCGCGGAGCTCCACCGCGGTCACGAGATTTCCTCGGGCTTGCACCAGGGTCCGCCCGGCACGCGGACGACGCAGTCCTCACGGCGGACCGGAGCCGGCGCATGCGGGCGTGGCTCGCGGCGGCGCTCGCGATGCGTCCCCGTCTGCGTCAGGGCGCGGGCGACGCGGCTCGCATCGGCGAGGGCGGCCTCCGCATCCATCTCCCCGGTGGCCACTCGTGCCTCTAAGTCGGTGACGTAGAGAACGCCCTCCGTCAGGAGGCGGGCGTCGCCGGCGCCACGGTCGAGGGCTCGACGGAGCAGCGTGAGATTCGTGCGGAGCATCGTCTGGGGGGTGGGGGTCTGCAGCATGTCGGCCTCCCCCTCAGTTCCGGGCAGCCAGATGCTCGCGCGAGGCGAGCACAGTCTCGACGAGCCTCCGCACGAGCCGGACACTGCCCCCCTCCGTGAAGTGGGCCTCGACAAGCTCGGCCTCCTCGCCGTCGAGGTCGGGGAGCCACAGGGCGTCCTGGCCGCGCTCGGTGCGGATCTCCGCCATGACGCCGCGCAGCAGCACGGGGACGTCCTCGCGCCGGGGGGCGGACATCGAGTAGACGCGGAACCGGTCGAGCAGCGCGGGGTGCGTCTTCCGCAGGCCCGAGACGTCGTTGGCGGTGGCGATGTAGCTAACGCCGCTGAGGTCGACGGGGCACTCGACGTAGGCGTCGAAGTGGCGGCGGGCGTCGTCTGTCAGTAGGGGCAAAATCCCGTCGAGCAATGACCCGTTCTGCGTGCCGCTTCCGACCTTGTCGAGCTCGTCGAGTACGATGAGAGCCGAGGCCGCCAGCAGCCGCTTGAGCAGTTGCAGCGGAATCGACGCCCGCCCTGTTGACCACTGGCGCGACGTGGAGAGGAACGACGCGTCTGCTGCCCCGGCCGCGCCATAGACCTGGCAGCCGAGACCCAGGACCTCCGCGATCCGGCGCGCAAGCCTGGTCTTCCCGGAGCCCGGCGGGCCGACGAGGAGGACGGGCCGCACGTAAACGTGGGGCCGCCCCGCGAGGTCGCGCAGGACCGCGTCGACGATGCCCTCGGCATAGGGGAACTCCGCGACGAGCTCGGCCCGCGCCACCGCGAGGTCGCCCACGCGGGCGAGCGGCCATCTCCGGCCCGCGAACGGGGCCCACTCGGCCCGGGGCGTCGACGAGCTCGACGAGCCCGGCTTGTCGCCATTCTTGGCCGTCCCGGGCAGGTGCTCTGTAGACGCGAGCACCATGAGGGACGGGCCGTCCTCGACGACCGCCTTCCGCGCCTCGACGATGGCCTGAACGTGCGACGGGAGCGGCTTAGCCGCCTTCGGCTTGGGCGTGAGACCCCGGAGGGCGTCGGCCCCGATCTCGGCCCAGGCTCCCACGACGTCGTACGGGGGGCCGCCCGGGAGGCACGTGCCGACGCGCCACGTCTGGCCCGCCGACATCGACGCGCCGACGCCGGCGTGGAGCAGGCGCTCCTCGCCGGGCCCATAGGATCTGGCGTAATGCCAGACGACCGACTGCAGCGCGGAGATGGCGTCCTCGTTGCCGAAGGCGGAGGAGTGGAAGCAAAGGCGGTCGCGGAGCGCGCCGAGGTCGTCGTCCTCGCCGTCGTAGAGCTCAAGTTCTTGTTCGATGTTCCTGCGCTGATCGAGCAGGCGGGCCATCTCCCGCCATGCTGTGTGCAGGCGGATGGCCAGCCAGCCGTCGGCGTACTTGGACTGCCGCCCGAGGCGGTCCGAGACCGAGCGCCAGACTGACGTGACGACGGCGGCCCACTCTCGGCTTCCGCCGCACGCGAGGAGAAGCTGGTCGTGCTCGCCCGTCACGAGCTCGGGATATCGGCCTGCCAGGGCAGCGTAGACGTCGCGCTGGGGAGAGCCGCCGTAGGGGGCCTCGCCGAGCAGGAGCGCGCGCACGTCCGTGGCGCGCCCGAAGGGGGCGTTGCGTCGCATGGGTGTCCATCCTCCGGCCACAGGCGTTCGCCTCGGGCACGTCAGCAGACCCTACAGTTGGGCCCTTAAAGACACGTCAACGAAATCCTAACGACCTCCGATTCAGGTCGCGTCATTTTTAGGCATCGGGCGCTCGCGCGCGTCCCGGGCGCCGTGCACCAGGGCGAGGGCCTCGTCGAATCCCTCGCGGGCGAGAACGCCGAGAGCGTCGCGGTCTCGCGGATGCGTGCGCGTCACGGCGCCGCCCTGGGAATAGGGCCCCCGGTCAACGAGCTCGGTCGCGGCCAGCAGCAGGTAGCCCATGGCCCGCGGGGCCGGCGCCGCGGCGGCGCGACCGAGCAGGCCGAGCAGCCACATGGGCAAGCCGTTGCGTGCGAACCTATCCCGCGTGACGGTCCGCCGGTTGAGGTCGGAAACCCGCGCCAAGGCGTTCGTATAGTCGCTGCCCCAGAGGGCCGACGCCGCGGCCTCGACGGCATCGGCGAGGTGCTCCGCGATGTCGGCGTGCTCAACGGGACGACCGCCCACGAAGGGGGTGCGACCCTCGAACTTCAGGGGCATGCCATCGACGAGGCCGATGGCATCAGGGTGCTCTGGGACGGGGGCGAGGACGACGCGCATGCCGCCCGGCATAGCACGCCCCCCGAAACGAAGAAGGCCCCGGCGCGATGCCGGGGCCTTTCATCGACTTGGTCTGCCCTCCCTCAGGCGGGAGGAACGTTTCGCGCTGGACCGGTTCCTGTTCCGGATAGGTCTGCCCTCCCTCGCGGGAGGACCCGCTTATTCAGCGGTCCCAGAAAGCATTGGGTACGCCGCCCTTCCGGTCAAGGGGGTCTCCCCTATGCGAATCGGGCGATCCACATATCATGACGACACGTGCCCTCGGAGGGGCGCGGCTGCCGGTGGTGGGGTCCACTCCCGCCATGCCTGGTCCCACAGCCAAAGCTGCATCCGGCACTCCTCGCTGAACTCCCGCGAGGCTGCCGCATGTCCGAAACACACCCCGACTCCGACAGGTCGACTTGCTGGCAGAAGCCCGCCTAACTCCGCAAGGGCCGCGCCGTCGAGCTGGTCATCCCGACGGCGCGGGGGCGGTCCCTGCTGCGCGGCCTCGCGGCGGTCAACCCAAACTGGCAGGACAGGAAAGCGGCCTCAGAAAGCCGCCAGTCCCGGACCTATCGCCGGTCACGGCGCCGCCCGCGGGGTAATCAACCCCTCACGCTTGGGTGCGAAAGTTAGCTCTGGACGAGTCGGACGGGCAGTGGCGGCCTGCCGGGTCCACGGGCTATCTAAGCGGCTCAACACGGGTGGGTCTATGAACCGTAGAGAAAACGAATTCCAAGCGGTGACGCGCGCCATCGGTTCGGCGGCAGTGCTCCGCACCGAGGCGGCTCTGGTTGTCGAGGGTGACTCGCTCCCCGTCCTTCAAGATATCCCGGACGGGTCCATCTCGCTCATCGTCACGGACCCTCCTTACCATGCGACGAAGAAGCACAATATCTTCGGCGACACCAAGTTCGAGGACGATGACCAGTACCTCGCCTGGCTGGCCCTTTATGTTCGCGAGTGGCGCCGCATCCTGCGCCCGAACGGGTCCATCTACTGCTTCTGCGACCAAACCCTGTCGTCGCGCATCGAGGCGCTCTTCTACCAGGACTACAATGTGCTCTCACACATCGTCTGGACCAAGCCGAATGAGCCAGGCTTCGACGGTTGGAAGCAGAAGATGAAGAAGGAGGCGCTGCGGCAGTTCTACCCTCACAGCGAGCGTGTCATCTTCGCGGAACCGGCCATCCCGGGAAGCCTGTTCAAGTCCCACTTCGCCGTCACCCTGAAGGCGCTAAGGAAGACTGCCGGCCTGACGACCTACCAACTGACCGAGGCCATTGGGGCCTACGGCAAGGTTAACCATGGCGGGGCGGTCTCGAATTGGGAGGCCGGCCGGAACGTCCCGAGCCGCGACCAGTACGCGCTCATGTGTCAGGCCTTCAAGCGGACCGGCAGGGTCAAGGCGACCCCTGCCTACGAGGACATCATCCGGCCCTTCCACATGAGCGGCGACCGGGAGTTCACCGACATCTGGAACTTCCCTTCGGTCCGGCCCTACAAGGGCAAGCACCCGGCCGAGAAGCCGCTCTCCATGCTGGAGCACATCGTGTTCACGTCGAGCTATCCGGGCGACATCGTGCTTGACTGCTTCGCGGGGTCCGGGAGCACGGCGGCCGCGGCCACGAAGCTCGGCCGGCGCGCGGTCTCTATCGAGGTCGACCCGCATTGGACTGACATGGCCAAGGCGCGGCTTGCAGGTGCGGATGAGGCGTCTGTCGTCATTGAGGCGCCTCGCGCGAAGCTGACCGGCCCCAAGCCGCGCCGGAAGTTCGCCGACGGCCGCGAGCTCAATCTCTTCGATTGAGGAAGCCCGCCTCGACGTTGCGGTCAACCACCGCACTCATCCACTCCAGGGTCTCACGAATGCCGCTGTCCTTTACCACCACATTGCAGTGGTGGTGACCCCATCCTAAGTTATACGGCACGTGGTTGTAGTGACCGTATTGTATCTCCCGGATATGAAATAAGTTAACCTGGGTGACTGTGAGGTCCGATACCTCCCGTCCCTCCGCTTGCCGCACCTTGTTGAAGAACCCGGCGCCCGATAGGCGCTCCAGGCACAGCGGGCAAACCGTCTTGCCGGCGGAATCCAGGATACGGTTCGCCTCCAGCCTTTGCCTATCCAGATTGCCAGCCTCCTCGCAGACCGCGAGGATATGAGCCTTCCGGCGCAGCGCGTCCGCCTCAAGCATGTCGTTCTCGATGACGATGCTCAGCGCATCTTCGCAGAGCCAAAACAGGGCCTCCAACTGGTCGCGCGCTGCCCGGATCGTGGGAGTGCCCGCGTATTCGTAGAGCCTGATTCCAGCGCCCTTGTTCGCTGTCGTGTTGAAGCCCCGCGAAATCCGCTCGCCACCCTCTATAGCGGTGAGGCCCGGGACTCGTGCCACGTACTGCCCATTGAGCGGCGGCCGTCGGCTAGATGCAGGCGTCCATCCCCTGCGTTCAGGGTTAAACCTATCCCATTGCGAACGAGTCTCATAAAATACGAGGGCGTTCTGACCCAATTCGAGGTCGTACTCAGCAAGCTCGCGTTCTATACCAGGTGTTCCGAAAAACGTGTCTGGGCTGATCAGGCAGATAAACCCGTTCTCAAAGGCCTCTTCACCCTCGGGGAGCACATAGGCCTTCGCCCAATGCGAATAGGGGACTAGTACCGTACTGTTCCGCGATACTCGGTTTTGGAAAATGACGTCATCGTCGGCGCCCCGCGTCTGCCCCGTCTTATAAATCTTGCTTTTGAGCAGGGAGGGGAGATTAGGTACACGGGGAACGCTGGAGCGGGCCATTTTTGCTCACAAACAGAATCACTTGAGCAACCCTGGCCTGTGCGCACCGGATTGTACAGGAGGCGCCCATGCCGCAGCGTAGAAGCTTTGGCGTGTCTACGGGTGCCGCCCACAAAGCGTGACGACTGTCGCCTCTGCCGCCCGCTTGCCTCGGTTTGGCACCTGCTTCCGGCCGCGTTAGCTTGTGTGCCGACCGTCCAATCGTCGGTTCGAGACGTTCAGCGCTCGGTGCAACTCCGCGGCATCTGAGCCGCCGGCGGGATAAGTGTTGGATGCGATGGGCAGGGTTTGAGGCTGCATCGACGTTGGGGCATGCGGCTGGATTCCGGCCGCGAGAGGAAGAAGTGGGTTAGGGTGGCGCCCGGACGCAAGGGCGGCGAGCAGGTCGCGACGGAGCATGGTGGTGTCCTAATGGGTGACGGGCCGAACTCTACCTTCTCTGAGCGATGTGGTCATGTCATCGGCCGAAAGCGACGCACATGACCCGGCAGCCGCCCCGCCCGGTCCGCGTCGCCTGCCCGAGGTTCCCCGCCCCGGTGCGGGAGGCCCTGCGCTGGGACCGGGGCGTCCGGACGTACTACGATCTGCAGCGGGCCTATGCAGGGCGGGGCGGGCTACGCGGCCAGCAGGAATCCGTCACCGTCGCGGTCGAAGGCGAGCCTGGCCACCTCGAACGACGGGAACCATAGTGTGGTGGTAGCGACCTGCGCTCGCAGGTCGCCTTCGATGACGGCCTCCATCATCAGGGTGCCCTTGACGATGCACAGACCGTGACCGAGGCGCGTGCCAGGACCTCGATCCGGCCAGACGCCCCAGACGAGGTCGCAGCCACGGACCATGCCTCTGAGCTCGGCATCTGGATTAAGGCTGGCCTCGAAGTCCTCGCGGTTGGCTTTCGCGATGTCGATGTGCTTCCGCATGGTCGCGGGCGAGGTTTCACTCAGGTCGTAGCGGTTCATGGCGCCTCCGAAGTTGCCCGCATCCTGGCAGGCGACCGTTCGGATTCGATTGACCCAGATACATCAAATGCGTGCATTCGATTCCGCCGGCGGTAAGCCGGGCCGGGTAGCGTGCCTCCATACTGGAGATCCGCATGCCCACTATCCGCCGCCCGTCCTGGCGCCCCCGCACGATCCACGGTCACCGACTAGAGTCCCTGAAGACGCATGATCAGACGCAGATCATGTGCGACCCTCAGTTTCAGCAGGGTAATCTAACCGAGCAGGCTCGTGAGTTCCTGCTAAAGCTGAGCATGACGGCATGGCTAATCAGAAGCCCGGAAGACAAGATCCAAGTAGCGACCCTGATCAAGATCGACGGTCACAACGCGACGAACACGAGACTCCTTGAGAGCATTGATTACTGGCCAGAACCACTTGCGCTTACGCCTGAAACTAGGAATGACCCTAAAAACCCAGATGGGTACATCTACCATGGCCTTTGGCATATTTCATTCGTTGACGGAAAGGTGAGGTCATACACAAACGGAAGCTGCGACGACCTTTGGATTGACGTCAGCCACTACCTGGAAAAACGCGAGTTCTGGAGGGGAATCCCAAGTGAGGACAAGGAGGCATTCGCCGCCATCGAGCTCTAAAACGGCCTCGAACCTCCCGCACGCCCACGTCGTCGGCCGCGCGATGAGGAGCTCCCGCCGGTACGAGAGGCAGACGTCCGCCACGCCGGGCTCGCCCGTGTAGCGCGTCGCCGGCACCGGCCTCACGATGCGGCGATCATGCCGGTCTGGTCCACAGCCTAACCGTAGATGGTCAGCTTACGTCCTCGTGCTGGAGGCACCCGGTCGCCCTTGCTCAGGATGTGCTGTGCGCCGTCGAGGCCCTTCTTATTGGGCCCTGCCCAGACGAGGTAATACAAGTGACCACCCTGAGTGTTGCGGATGAGGCGCCCCGGCGAGACATGCCCGAACGCTTCCTTGAGCCGGCCACGGTACCACTCCAATAGCCGGATTCCGGAATCGGCGAGCTTGAGGGTCTCGGCCCCGAACAGACCGTCGCGCTCCTCGTAGGCATGGATGCGCCAGTCCGGGCTCCCGAAGAAGCTGTCCAGCGTCGCCTGCCAGTTCTCTCGGATGTCACCGCTGCGCACGAGGAACCGCTGGATGGCCATGCCCAGCGGGAAGTTGACGAACACCTCGATGGCGCCGGTTCGCGCCAGGGCCTCCAACGTCGACCATGGGATGTGCATCCCGAACGGGTCGACGAAGACGACCGCCCGGTGATGCTTCCAGTTGATACCGCTGTCGAGGATGGCCTGGAGCTCGGTGGCCGCGTCGCCTTCTTTCACGACGATGCGGCGGGTTTCGCCGTATTCCTCCGCTAGCGCATGCAGCTCGGCGACGCGCTCCGGGTTGCGTTCGATGAAGACGTAGCGCGAAAACGGGTTCTCGATGTCGAGCGCCACGCGGGGTGAGCCTTTGAGGTACTCGACCGCCTCGGCGTCCGCGGCCGGCTCGGTGTCGAACAGGCTGACCTCCGGCGCCGCCTTCAGCTTGGTCCGAACCTTGGCCCGGCCGGGGCCGGCGAACGCGTCGACGAAGATGGTGCCCCGGCACCACCAGCCCTGGTTCTTGAGCACCTTGGTGTAGAACCCGAGGTACTCGCCCAGTGCGTCCAACTTCTCCTTAGCCCAAGGGCCGACACCTTCCTTGGGCTTCTTCGTCATCCGGCGGCAACCTTAGAGCGACGTGGGGCGACAGGAAACTCGCTCCACTCCCGTCCGTCCAGGCTGCGGCCGCCCGATTTCGGGCGGAATCCACCCCATTGCTTGAAGAAGAAGGCCACACCGGCCACGACGCATTGGTCCCTGACCTCCCGCACCCACTCCGGGTCCATCGGTCTGGCGCGGGGGCCACTCTCGCCACCGACGATAACCCAGTCGATGCCGTCTAGGTCGAGTCGACCGACGGGTCCAACCAGGGGCTCGATGGAGAGAAACCGGATGCCGGCCGGAGCCTGGCGAAGGTGGCGGATGCGCGAGGTCCTCAAGCCGTCCTCGACCGACACGCCGCACCAGATGTGCGCTGGGCCCCGGCTCGCGCCGTACCGGCGACGGAGGAAATCCCGCATTAGGGAGGAGCGCTTCGTCAGGATCTGGAACGTATGCCAGTTCGCTCGCTCCATCGTGTCGAAGACGCGAGCGACGAACTCCTCGGGCACCTCCTTGTGGAATAGGTCCGACATGGAGTTCACGAAGATCATGCGCGGCTCGCGCCACGCCAGCGGTTGCCCCAGGCGCGCCGGACGCAGGGTCAGGTCGAACCCCGTCTCGAACGGGTGACCCGGCACGCCACGGAACCGTTCTGAGAACCGCTCGGCATAGCAGTTGTCGCAGCCGGGGCTGATCTTGGTGCAGCCCGTCACCGGGTTCCAAGTCGCGTCGGTCCACTCGATGGCGGTCACATCGGCCATGCGCGAACACCTAGCATCCGCCGGGATGACGGACGACCCCATCGTATGCCGCGCCCCCAACTTCAGGCGCACCCAGCATAGGCATCGAGGGGCAAACCCGCCCGCGGCTGGTATCAGGCTGGTATCAGAGGGGAAGGCTGGTATCGCCCTGCTAGGCTAAGTCACTGTTGCGGCAGGGGAAAAGAGTGGAGCGGGTACCGGGAATCGAACCCGGGTATTCAGCTTGGAAGGCTGCTGCTCTACCATTGAGCTACACCCGCACAGCCTGTCGCATAGCATGGAGCGGGTCGCTTGAGAAGCGAACCGCAGAGCTGTCCGACAGTCCGTGTGATCGTTTGGTGGGGGAAGAAGGACTCGAACCTTCGAAGCTTACGCAGCGGATTTACAGTCCGCCCCCTTTGCCGCTCGGGACATTCCCCCAAACGAGCGGCCCGTCCGGGCCGCGCCGGGGTCTTATGGTTGGGGGCAGCCGCGGAGTCAACAGCCTCGTCGCGCCCCCGTTCAATCGGTGGGAGCGAGGTCGCAGATGCGCAGCTGCGCCCGCTCCGCGCCGCGCCAGCGATCGCACGAGAGGGTCCCGGCGACGTGGCACTCGCGGCCGATCCCGTTGAGGAGCGCGAGGCCGAGCGGACTCTGCGCGCTGCGGAAGCTGATCGCCCCGATGGCCTGCCCGTCGCGGCTGCGCAGGCGTGCCCGGACATGGCTCGCGCCCACCACGCCGGCATCGACGATGCGGTGATTGGCGAGCGCGAAGACGGGTTCGGGCGCGCCCTGGCCGAAGGGGCCGGCGCGCTGGATCAGCCGAACGGTCTCGGCAGTCGCGCCGCCCGCGCTGAGCGTCCCGTCGATGTGCAGCACGTCCGCCGCCCGCGCCTCGGCGACCGCGGCCGCGAGACACTCGGTCAGGCGCGCCTCGAAGCGGGTCAGGTCCTGACCTTTCAGCGTCACGCCCGCCGCCATGGCGTGGCCGCCGCCCTTCGCGGCGAGGCCCGCCTCGACGCAGCCGCGCACCGCAGCGCCGAGATCGGCCCCCGCGACCGAGCGGCCGGAGCCCGTGCTGGTCCCGTCCGGACGCAGCGCGAAGGCGAAGGCGGGCCGGCCGAAGCGCTCCTTCAGGCGCGAGGCGATCAGCCCGACCACGCCGGGGTGCCACTCGGCGCTGCCCGCGACGAGGACGGGACGATCCGGATCGAGGCTGAGCAACCGGTCCATCGCGGCCTCGGCATCGGCCACCGCCTGCGCCTCGATGAGCTGGCGCTCGCGGTTGAGCCGGTCGAGCTCGGCCGCGATCCGCACGGCCTCCAGGCTGTCGGCGGTCAGCAACAGGCGCGCGCCGAGGCTCGCGTCGCCGATGCGCCCGCCCGCGTTGATGCGGGGTCCGAGCAGGTAGCCGAGGTGCCAGGCCTCGGGCGGCCCATCGAGCGAGGCGGCGTCGAACAGGGCGGCGAGGCCGGTGCGGCCGCGCGCGCGCATCACGGCGAGGCCCTGGACCACGAAGGCGCGGTTGAGACCGGTCAGGGGCACCACGTCGGCGACGGTGGCGAGCGCCACGAGATCGAGGGCATCCGTGAGCTTCGGCTCGGTCAGGTCCCCGCCGAAGAAGCCCTCGCGCCGCAGGGCCCGGTTGACGGCCACCAGCGTCAGGAAGACCACGCCCGCCGCGCAGAGATGGCCGAGGCCCGAGAGGTCGTCGAGACGATTCGGGTTCACCAGGGCGCGCACCGGCGGCAGCACCTCGGAGGCGGCGTGATGGTCGAGCACCACGACGTCGAGGCCGAGCTTCTCCGCCTCCTCCAGGGGTCCGTGCCCGCTGGTGCCGCAATCGACGCAGACGAGAAGGCTCGCGCCCTCGGCGGCGAGCGCGCGCACGGCCGTGACGTTCGGACCGTACCCTTCCGTGATCCGGTCCGGGATATGGATGCGGGCGGTGACGCCGAGGCCCTGCAGGTAGCCGGCGAGCAGCGCCGCGCTCGCGGCGCCGTCCACGTCGTAGTCGCCGAACACCGCCACGATCTCGCCCCGGCGCACCGCACGGGCGATGCGCCGGGCGGCGATCTCCATGTCGAGCAGGGTGTCGGGGTCCGGCATCAGCGTGCGCAGGCGCGGGCTCAGATAGGCCTCCGCGCCGTCCGGGCGGATGCCCCTCCCCGCGAGGACGCGGGCGAGCAACTCCGGCAGGCCGTAGGCCTGGACCATGGTGGCGGCGTCGGCCTGCGCGACCGGGTCGGCGCAGCGCTCGCGCCACGCCCGCCCCTGGATCGAGGCGGAGACGCCGAGGAAGGGACGGGGCGGAGGGGTCACGGCGAGCACGCCGCGATCATAGCGCGGACCCGCCGCCGACGCTGCCGCCCGAAAACGACAGCGGGGCGGCCATCGCTGGCCGCCCCGCCGGGAAAGACCCAGCCCAAGGGCCTGGCGCCCTCGGGGATCCCCTGGATCAGAGGTTCTTCAGGATCGAGTCGACGACCTTCTTGGCATCGCCGAACAGCATCATGGTGTTGTCGCGGAAGAACACTTCGTTCTCGACGCCGGCGTAGCCGGAGCCCATGCCGCGCTTGATGAAGAGCACGGTCTTGGCCCGCTCCACGTCGAGGATCGGCATGCCGTAGATCGGCGAGGCCTTGTCGGTCTTGGCGGCCGGGTTGGTGACGTCGTTGGCGCCGATCACGAAGGCCACATCCGCCTGGGGGAACTCGCCGTTGATGTCCTCCAGCTCGAACACCTCGTCGTAGGGCACGTTGGCCTCGGCCAGCAGCACGTTCATGTGGCCCGGCATGCGGCCCGCGACCGGGTGGATCGCGTACTTCACGTCCACGCCCTCCTTCTTGAGGAGGTCGGCCATCTCGCGGAGCGAGTGCTGGGCCTGCGCCACCGCCATGCCGTAGCCCGGCACGATGATCACGCGCTCGGCGTTCTTCATGATGTAGGCCGCGTCGTCCGCCGACCCCTGCTTCACGGGGCGCGTCTCGACCTGGCCACCGCCGGCCGCCGCGGCGGCGTCGCCGCCGAAGCCGCCGAGGATGACCGAGATGAACGAGCGGTTCATCGCGTGGCACATGATGTAGGACAGGATCGCGCCCGAGGAGCCGACCAGCGCGCCCGTGATGATGAGCGCGAGGTTGCCCAGGGTGAAGCCGATGCCGGCCGCCGCCCAGCCCGAGTAGGAGTTCAGCATCGAGACGACGACGGGCATGTCGGCGCCGCCGATCGGGATGATGATCAGGCCGCCGAGCACCAGCGACAGGATCACGATCAGCCAGAACAGGAACTTCGACTCGGTGCCGATGAACACGGCCAGGAGCACCACCAGCGCGGCGGCGAGCAGCGCGTTGATGAGGTGGCGCTGCGGGAGCATGATCGGCTTGCCCGACATGCGGCCGTCGAGCTTGGCGAAGGCGATGACCGAACCCGTGAAGGTGATCGCGCCGATGGCGACGCCCAGGCCCATCTCGAACAGCGACTGCTTGTGGAAGTGGCCGTTCTCGATGATGCCGAAGGCCTGCGGGGCGTAGAGCGCGCCGGCCGCGACCGCCACGGCCGCGAGGCCGACCAGCGAGTGGAAGGCCGCGACGAGCTGGGGCATCGCCGTCATCGGCACGCGCTTGGCGATCACCGCGCCGGCGCCGCCGCCGATGCCGAGGCCGAGCAGCACGATCACCCAGGCGGCCGCGCCCGCCGGCGGATGGCCGACCAGCGTGGTGAGCACGGCGAGCGCCATGCCGACCATGCCGTAGAGGTTGCCCTGGCGGGAGGTCGTCGGGTGCGACAGCCCCCGCAGCGCCATGATGAACAGGACGCCGGCGACGATGTAGAGAAGGGAGGAGACGTTCTCGGACATCGGCTCAGGCCTTCTTCTTGTACATGGCGAGCATGCGCTGTGTGACGAGGAAGCCGCCGAAGATGTTCACGGAGGCCAGCACGATGCCGATGAAGCCGAAGAAGCGGGCCCAGCCGCTGCCCTTCTCGATGTAGGGCACGCCGACCGCGAGCAGCGCGCCGACGATGATCACCGAAGAGATCGCGTTGGTGACCGACATGAGCGGGGTGTGGAGGGCCGGGGTCACCGACCAGACCACGTAGTAGCCGACGAAGATCGCCAGCACGAAGATCGCGAGGCGGAATACGGTCGGGTCGACGACGCCGTGCGTCGCGGCGGCGACGCCGTGGCCGAGGCCGTCGGCGATCGCCTGGGCCTGGTCGGCGGCGTTGCGGGCGGCCGCGGCGGCTGCGCGGGCGGTGTCGGCCAGGAGGCGGGTCTGATCCGCGGCCTGGTCAGGGGCGATGGTTGCCATGGGTGAGATCTCCTGGGGAGCCGGTTACGCCGCGCCCGCGCCCTTGGTGGCGCCCTGGGCCGCCTCGGACTTCGACAGGCCGACGGCCGAGGCCTCGGAGGCCGCGCCGTCGCCCTTCGGCTGGAACGAGGGATGCACGACCTGCCCGTCGCGGGTCAGGTTCGTGGCCTTGACCAGCTCGTCGTCCCACTTGATCGCCAGGGTCTTCGACTCCTTGTCGATCAGCGTCTCGAGGAAGGCGTAGAGGTTGCGCGCGTAGAGCGCCGAGGCGGTCGCCGCGAGGCGGCCCGGCACGTTGAGGTGCCCCACGATCTTCGCGCCGTTCGCCGTCGTCACGATCTCGCCGGCCTTGGCGCCGGCGACGTTGCCGCCGCGCTCGACCGCGAGGTCGACCAGCACGGAGCCCGGCTTCATCGAGGCGACCATCTCCTCGGAGACGAGCTTCGGGGCGGGTCGGCCCGGGATCAGCGCCGTCGTGATGACGATGTCCTGCTTGGCGATGTGGCCCTTGACCAGTTCGGCCTGCTTGCGCTGGTACTCGGCCGACATCTCCTTGGCGTAGCCGCCGGCCGTCTCGGCCTGCTTGAACTCGTCGTCCTCGACGGCGACGAACTTCGCCCCGAGCGATTCGACCTGCTCCTTCGTGGCCGGACGCACGTCGGTGGCGGTCACGACCGCGCCGAGGCGGCGGGCGGTGGCGATGGCCTGCAGGCCGGCGACGCCGACGCCCATGATGAAGACGCGGGCGGCCGGCACGGTGCCGGCGGCGGTCATCATCATCGGCATGGAGCGGCCGTACTCGGCGGCGCCGTCGATCACGGCGCGGTAGCCGGCGAGGTTCGCCTGGCTGGAGAGCACGTCCATCACCTGCGCGCGGGTGATGCGCGGCATGAACTCCATCGCGAAGGTGTCGAGGCCGGCCTCAGCCAGCGCCTTCAGCTCGGCCTCGCGGCCGTACGGGTCCATGATGGCGACGACGGTGGTGCCGCGCTTCAGGAGCTTGGCCTCGTCGGCGCTGGGGCGGCGAACCTTCAGCACGAGGTCGGCGTCGCGGCCTGCATCCTCGGCGGAAGCCGCCACGGTGGCGCCGGCAGCCTCGTACTCGGCGTCGGGGACGCCGGCCGAGAGGCCCGCACCCGACTGGACCACGACGTCGGCCCCCAAGGCCTTGAATTTCTTAACCGTTTCCGGCACCGCCGCGACCCGCGGCTCCGCGGCGTCGGTTTCCGAAAGCACAGCGATGCGCATTCAGCTTACCCCTCAAATGGACCGCCACCGCATGCGCGAACCATGACGGTTTTACGAGGTGAGCGGGCGCTACTCGGTTGATGGAAACGGTGCGGATGTAACCGGGCTCGCGGTTCCGTCCCGGCTACGGCGCCTCAGGCGAAGAACAGGTACAGGAGCAGGAGGACGGCGACCGCGCAGGGGGCCTTCCAACCGACCGCCGGGGCCAGTGCACCGATCGTGCCGGCCGCGGACGAGGCCACCACGCCGGCGATCGCCGTCAGCCACGCCTCGCGGATACCGCCGACGGCGAGCGCCAGGACCCAGCAGATCACGACGCCGGTCGCGATCTCGATGAAGCGGATGAAGCCCTTGTAGGTCTGTTCGTGGGTCTTGGCGTCCATCGCCGGGCTGTAGGCTGCCCCGGACACGGTCTTGGTATCAGCCATCGTGCGCTCGTCCCCTGTGACGCCTGTTTGTTCTGTCGCAGGGGATTTAGCTCAAGCCCAAACGGGCGGCAATCGCGTTGCCGCCGTCATTAAGGCCAAGATCGCGCCGAAATGCCCACCTTCGCGCCGGTCCGGCTCCTCAGAGCGGCAGGTCGAGGCCGGCGGCTTTCAGGGCCTCGCCCTGGCGGTGCGTCAGGGCGTCGAGGGAGAAGCTCTCGATCTCGGCCTCGAAGAGGCGGTGGTAGTTCAGCTCCGAGCGCAGGTGCAGGAACACCGCGCCGAGGCCGACCGCGGCCCGGTCCATGAACACGAATTCCTGGGGAACGGTGACCGGCCCGCGCTCCTTCAGGGCCTGATGGACCTGGAAAGCCTGCCGGCGCCCGTACTCGCCGGGTTTCACGCCGTCAGCCACGGTGCGGGTGCGGTCCTCCAGCAAGGGGCCGTAGATGAAGCGCGCCCAGATGTTCAAGATATCGATGATCTCGCGGCTGAGATTCTTGAAGCCCCAGACCTCGTAGGCGTGGACGATGCGGGCCTCGTCCTCTTCCAAGAGACCGCGGTAGAGATCGACCACGCCGCCGACGAAGCGCGGATGGAAGATGCGCACGCAGCCGTAATCGAGCAGGTTGATGCCCCCCGGCTCGCCGTCCTCCCGGAAGACCGTGTAATTGCCCAGATGCGGGTCGCCGTGGATCACCGCCGCGCGGCTGAACGGGTGCCACCACGCCTTGAACATCGCCTGGGCGAGCCGGTTGCGCACCTCGACCGGGCTCTCTGCGAAGTTCAGGATCCGTTCGCCGTCGAGCCAGCTGAGTGTCAACAGGCGCTTGGTCGAGAGGTCCTCATGGACCGTCGGCACCCGTACGGCGTCGATGTCCTTCAGCACCGCGCCGTAGAGGGCGGCGTGCTTCGCCTCACGGGTGTAGTCCAACTCCTCGCGCACCCGGGCGCCGATCTCCTTGGCGATCTCGCGAGTGTCGAGCCAGGAATTCATGCGCCGGTGCAGGGCGAAGGCGACCTCGAGCTGCTTGAGGTCGGCCTCAACGGCCGATTGCATGTCCGGATACTGCAGCTTGCAGGCGAGAGCCGCGCCGTCCCGCGCCGTGGCGCGATGCACCTGGCCGAGCGAGGCGGCGGCTGCGGGCTTCAGGTCGAAGCTGCCGAAGCGGCCCTGCCAGTCGGCCCCGAGCTCGGCCATCATCCGGCGCTTGACGAAGGCGGCCCCCATGGGCGGGGCGTCGGCCTGGAGCTTCTGCAACTCCGCGGCGTATTCGGGCGGCAGCAGGTCCGGAATGGTGGCCAGGAGCTGCGCCACCTTCATGATCGGCCCCTTGAGGCCGCCGAGCGCCTGGGCGAGCGCCGCAGCGTTGGTGGTGCCCTCGCCCCCGAACAGGCGGGCACCCGCCATCCGCGCCGCGACGCCGCCGACATTGACGCCGACGCGGGCGTAGCGGCTGGCGCGCGCGGAGAATCGGTTGGCTTCGCGGTCGGTCTCGGCCATCGGGCGGGTGCTCACCTCAGCTGTCGGGAGCGAGATAAGTGGCCCGTGCGCGAGTGCCAGGGCCGTGGGTCCCTGCGCCGCGGGTCAGGCCGGCCAGTTGTCGCGGATCCAGCGGGTGAGGCCGGATTCGTCGATCTCGCCCGCGGCGAGGCTCCGGATCATCACGACGGCCTCGGCCTCGTCGGCGAGGAAGTCGAGGTCGTTGAGTCCGAGGAACGTGACGAGCGCCAGCAGGGCGGCCCGCTTGTTGCCGTCGATGAAGGGGTGGTTCTTGGCGATGCCGAAGGCGTAGGCCGCCGCAAGCTCGGCCAGATCGACCTCCGCCTCCTCGGCATAGGCCACCCGGTTCACCGGACGTCCGAGCGCCGATTCGAGCGCGCCCTCGTCCCGGATGCCGGGCGGCCCGCCGAAGAGCTTCAGTTGCTGCGCGTGGAAGGCCTGGACGAGGTCGCTCGTGAGCCAGACGATCTCGCGATCCGTGCTCACTTCGCCAACTCCGAGAGGGCGTTGCGATAGGTCTTCATCGCCTTCTCGGCGATCTTCATGCCCTTCTCGAATGCCGGATCGTAGGGCGATAGGCGGACGGACCCATCCGCGTTCTCGGTCACGTAGAGCCAGTCGCCCTGGGCGATGTTGAGCTGTCCCAGAAGTTCTTTCGGCAGGATCAGGCCGGTCGAGTTGCCAACGCGCTTCACTTCCAGCTTCATGACCGTACTCCGATTCGTTGTACGGTCAGTATAACACTCGCGGCAGGGCTCGTACAGAACCCTGCGGGAGGGCCTGTACGGCATCTGTATCGGAGAGACGGGTTCAGCGCTGCCCTTCCATCGACTCCAGCTCGGCGATCATCCCCTCGATCATGCCGAGCCCGATCTGCCAGAAGCCCGGATCGCTGGCATCGAGCCCGAAGGGCTTGAGCAGCTCGCCGTAGGGTTTCGAGCCGCCGGCCGAGAGCAGCGCGAAGTAGCGCTCCACGAAGCCCGATTCCGCCTTCGCGTAGACGCCGTAGAGCGAGTTCACGAGGCAATCGCCGAAGGCGTAGGCGTAGACGTAGAAGGGCGAGTGGATGAAGTGCGGGATGTAGGCCCAGTAGGGCTCGTAGCCCGCATCGAGCTGGATCGCCGGCCCGAGCGACTCGGCCTGCACGGAGAGCCAGAGCGCGTTGATCTGCTCGGTGGTCAGCTCGCCCTTGGCGCGGGCGAGATGCACCTTCCGCTCGAAGGCGTAGAAGGCGATCTGGCGCACCACCGTGTTGATCATGTCCTCGACCTTGGCGGCGAGCATGGCCCGGCGCTGCGTCGTGTCCCGCGTCTCGGCCAGGAGCTTGCGGAAGGTCAGCATCTCGCCGAACACGCTGGCGGTCTCGGCCAGCGTCAGTGGCGTCTGCGCCATCAGGGCGCCGTTCGGGGCGGCGAGCACCTGATGCACGCCGTGCCCGAGTTCGTGGGCGAGCGTCATCACGTCCCGCGGCTTGCCCTGGTAGTTCACCAGCACGTAGGGGTGGACCGAGGGCACGGTCGGGTGCGCGAAGGCGCCGGGTGCCTTGCCGGGCCGGGTCGGCGCGTCGATCCAGCGATCGTCGAAGAACCGGCGGGCGATGTTGGCAAGATCCGGCGAGAAGGCACCGTAGGCCGACAGAACGGTGTCGCGGGCCTCGGCCCAGGGGATCGTGCGCTGCTCGACCCGCGGCAACGGCGCGTTGCGGTCCCAGTAGGGCAGCGCCTCGACGCCGAACCACTTAGCCTTGAGGCGGTAGTACCGGTGCGACAGCCGCGGGTAGGCCGCCTGCACGGCATCGACCAGGGCTGCCACCACCTCGGGCTCGACCCGGTTCGAGAGATGGCGGGCATCCGCCACGTCCTTGAAGCCGCGCCAGCGGTCCGAGATCTCCTTGTCCTTGGCGAGCGTGTTGGTGATGAGCGTGAAGATGCGCAGGTTGCCGCGCAGCACATCGCTCACCGCACCGGCGGCCTCGCGGCGCACCGCCCCGTCCGGGTCCTGCAGCTTGTTCAGCGTCGGCTCCAGCGGCAGCATCTCGCCCTGGACGGGAAAGCGCAGGCCCGCGATCGTCTCGTTGAACAGCCGGTCCCAGGCTGCGTTGGCGGTGACGGACTTCTCGAGGAACAGCTTCTCGACACGATCCTCGAGCTGGTACGGCTTCTCCCGCCGCAGGTCAGCGATCCAGGGCGCGTAGTGGGCGAGCGGCCCGGAGGCCATCGCGGCGTCCAGCACCGCATCCTCGACCCGGTTGAGTTCGAGCGCGAAGAACAACAGTTCACCGGAGGCGTCGGTGAGGCGCTCGCGGGTGTCGCCGTAGAACTTCGCGCGCGCCTCGTCGGTGGTGTCGCCCGAGTAGACGAGGCCCGCGTAGGACATCAGCTTGCCGAGCAGGTCCTCGATGCCCTCGTAGGCGCGCAACGCCTCGGCCAGCCGTTCGGAGGCGTCGGGGGTCGCAGCGAGGTCCGCGATCCGGCCCGCGTAGGTCGCCGCAAAGGCCCGGCAATCCGCCTCCGCGCGCGCGAGGTCGTCGCGGAAGGCCGGATCGTCGAGGCCGGCGTAGAGATCGCCGAGGTCCCATTCGGGCAGGACCCCGAGATCGACCGCCCGGGCGGTCGCGCGGGCCGCCTGCGCGCTCTCGGCGCTCCGGCAGGGCTGCGCTTCGATGGCGGGAGCACGGTTGAGCATCGGCGGTCACATTCCTCAAAGGGCCCGTCCGCCCGGGGACGGACCCGAACCGGTCGGGCGAGCCGCTGATATCGAGCGGCACGGCCCCGCCTTCAACCGATTCGCGCGAGCCGTCGGTGACAACACCCTCGGCGCGCCGCCAGGGCGCCGTGCCCGAAATCCCGGCATCGTCGTTAAGCGCGGCTTTACGCATCTCGGCCAGGCTGCATCTCGAAACGGAACACGTTGCGGACCGCGACCGTCGCCGGGGGCCATCCTCCGGCGCGGCGGGATCGGCACGCCAGCACGAGGAAAGCCCGCATGACGACCACGGTGCTGATCGTCGACGACGACCCGGTGCAGCGCCGCCTCGCCGAGGCGAGCGTGCGGCGGTTCGGGTTCGAGGCGCGCACCGCGGAGAACGGCGCGGAGGCGCTGAGCCTGCTGCGCGGGGAACCCGATATCGATGTCGTCCTGCTCGACCTCGTCATGCCGGGCGGCCTCGACGGGCTCGGGGTGCTCGCCGAGATGCGCAAGAGCGATCTCGACACGCCCGTGATCGTGCAGACGGCGAACGGCTCGATCGACGCGGTCGTCAGCGCCATGCGGGCCGGCGCGGTCGATTTCGTGGTGAAGCCCGCCGGCGCCGAGCGGCTCCAGGTCTCGATCAAGAACGCGCTGCGGGTCGATCAGCTGGAGGAGGAGGTCCGGCGCATGCGCCGCCGCGCCTCCGGCGCGCTGACGTTCCGCGATCTCGCCTCGAAAAGCCCGGACATGGACCGGGTGATGCGCCTCGCCGAGCGCGCGGCCAAGTCCACGATCCCGGTGCTCATCGAGGGCGAATCGGGTGTGGGCAAGGAGGTGCTGGCCCGCGCGATCCAGGGCTCCGGCGACCGGCGCGGCAAGGCCTTCGTCACCGTCAATTGCGGGGCGATTCCCGAGAACCTCGTCGAGTCGACCCTGTTCGGCCACGAGAAGGGCGCGTTCACCGGCGCCACCGAGCGCCATACCGGGAAGTTCGTCGAGGCATCGGGCGGCACGCTCTTCCTCGACGAGATCGGCGAGCTGCCCCTCGACGCGCAGGTCAAGCTCCTGCGGGCTTTGCAGGAGGGCGAGGTCGATCCGGTCGGCGCCAAGCGCAGCGTGCGGGTCGACATCCGGCTGATCTCGGCGACGAACCGCTCGCTCCTCGACCTCGTCAAGGCGGGCAAGTTCCGCGAGGACCTCTACTACCGCCTCAACGTCTTCCCGATGACCCTGCCCCCGCTCCGGGCGCGCCGCGAGGACATCCCGGACCTCGTGCGCTCGTTCTGCGCCCGCTTCTCGGCGGAGGAGAGCAAGCGCGTGCGCGGGGTCAGCGCCGAGGCGATGGCGCTGCTCACGCGCTACAGCTGGCCCGGCAACGTGCGCCAACTCGAGAACGCTCTGTTCCGAGCCGTGGTGCTGGCGGACGGGGACGAGCTGACCGTGTCGGAATTCCCGCAGATCGCCGCACAGGTCGAGGGCTTCGACATCCGCATCCCGCCCGCCCCCGGCCAGCCCGTCGCGGCGAACGCGACCCTCGAGCCGGTGCGCGAGATCGTGCGCGTCGAGGTGCGCGATCCCCACGGCATGTCGCTCGTCGTGGAGGAGACCGGCGAGATGAAGACGATGGAGGCGATGGAGGCGGAGGTGATCCGCTACGCCCTGCAATATTACCGCGGCCGGATGTCCGAGGTCTCGCGCCGCCTCGGAATCGGCCGATCCACGCTCTATCGGAAGCTCAAGGATCTCGGCCTCGACGAGAAGGCCGAGGACGCCGCGGCCTGACCCCACGGCCTGCTCCGCGCACCGGACAAGCGCGGTTTTCCCGAGGCGCATGCATACGGCAGCGCTTGATTCGATTATAGATTCGTGAGGATCGCGCCGCGCGGTCCGCTCGAGGAGAGCCATGATGGGCGTTCCGCGCTCCGCCACCATCGCCCTGGCCGCGCTGTTCGCCGGTACGCTCTTGCCCGCGCGGGCCGAGCCGGTCCGGGGAAAACCCGGCATGCCCCTTCGCACCGCCGCGGTGGAGCCGGACGCCGTTGCGCCCTCCGCAGCTCCGGCGGTTCCCGGCGCGGCGGAATCGGCCAAACCCACCACTCCGGACGAGGCGGTCGGTGTCCCGGCCGAGGGCGGCCCGAAGGCGGAGACGCCGCCGGCTTCCGCGCCCGACAGCGCCGCGGCGCCCGCCAGCCCGAGCGATCCGCGGGCGGCGGCGATCTTCAACCGGCTCGCCGATACGGCACCCCTGCTCGGCCGTCTCACCACGAAGGACCGGGAGGCCATCCGGGCCTTCTACGCGCTGGGCGCCTTCCAGCCGGTCTGGTTCAGCGAGGGTGCCTACAATCCGGCCGCCAAGGCCGCGGTGGCGCGCCTCGCCGCGGCGGGCGAGGACGGTCTCGACGCGCGGGCCTATCCCGTGCCGAAGCCGCCCGGCTCCGCGGACGACCTCGCGGCGATCGCCGACGCCGACCTGAAGCTCTCCGCCGCGGTCGCGCTCTACGCCCGCGACGCTCGCGGGGGACGCGTCAACCTCGCGTCGATCTCGCGGCTCATCACCCCGAGTCTCGATCTACCCACGGCCGATTCGGTGCTCACCGCTGTGGTGGCCGCCGGGCCGGAGGCGGGCAGCGTGCTCCAGCGCTACAATCCGCGCCAGCCCGGCTATCTCGCCCTGAAGGCCCGGCTCGCCGCCCTGCGCGGTCCGGCCGAGCCGAGCGCCTCCGGGCCGAGCAAGCCCCTGAAGCTGGCGCCCGGTCCGATGCTCAAGGTCGGCATGCGCGACCCCCGCGTGCCCGCCCTGCGCCAGCATCTCGACATTGAGGCGCGCACGCCCGGCACGCTCGACCACGGACCCGGCGAGCCCGACCTCTACGACGCGCATGTCGCGAAGGCGGTCTCGGCCTTCCAGCGCACCCGCGGCCTGCCCGCGACCGGCAATCTCAACGCCCAGACCGTGATGGCGCTCGCGGGCGTCGAAACGACCCGCCACGCCAGCGCGGACGAGGCCGCGCTCGTCGTCAACATGGAGCGCTGGCGCTGGCTGCCCGCCGATCTCGGGCCCGACTACGTGCTGGTCAACGTGCCGGAATACCGCCTGCGCGTCGTCCGGCAGGGGCGCGTGCGCGACGAGACGCGCGTCATCGTCGGCAAGACCGAGTCGCCGACACCGCTCTTCTCCGGGATGATGGAGTACGCGGTCGTCAACCCGTCGTGGTACGTGCCGCCCTCGATCCTCAAGACGATGCTGCCGAAGATCGCCGCCTACGGCGGCAAGACCTGGGGGGGCTACGAGGTGGTGCGCCGCGGCGGCCACGTCTCCCTGCGCCAGCCGCCGGGTGAGAAGAACGCGCTCGGCTTCGTCAAATTCATGTTCCCGAACAACCACGCGGTCTACCTGCACGACACGCCCAACCGCTCGCTGTTCGGCCGCAACGACCGCGCGCTCAGCCACGGCTGCGTACGGGTCGACGACCCGTTCCGCTTCGCCGACGCGGTCCTGTCCGAGGCCTGGACCAGCGAGCGGCTGAAGAAGCTCATCGGCAAAGGCGAGCGCACGATCCGGCTCGACGAGAAGCTGCCGGTGCACCTCGCCTATTTCACCGCCTACGTGGACGATTCCGGCAGCTACCGGACGCTGCCCGACATCTACGGCTACGACGCGCCGATGCGCGCGGCCCTCGGCCTTCCCGGCGGCGGCGGACCGGCGATCGCCCGCGCCCCGAAAGCACCGAGCGAGCCGCCGCGGCGCACGGCCGAGATGCCGCGCCCGAAGCCGAAGGTCCGGCACGTCGCGCGGCCGACGGCTCGCGCGGAGGCGGCACCGATCTACGCCGACCCAGACCCTTGGGCCCCTCGCCAGGCGCCGGTCTCGCGCGGCTGGTGGTGAGGCAGCCCTCGGTCTCGCGGATCCTGTCCGGGGACAAGAATCCGCGAGCGTGCGGCCGAGCACTTGCGGGCACGATTTCGCCATGGTCGCGGCTTAGCCGTTCCGTAGACAGAACGATGTCCGCGGCGAGGCCCCGATAACCGGCCATTCACGGTTTTCGGCAACCTTGCATTCACCACGACGCCCCGCAGGGGGCGCGGCAAGAGGGCAAGGGCCATCGTGCGCAGGTTCTCCCCCATCCGTCCGGCCGCGATCCGCCGCCTCGCCCTCGCGGCCGGCGTTGCCCTCGCCCTCTCCGGCACGACGAGCGGCACGCAGGACGCGGTCGCCAACGGCGATACCCGCTCGCTCTCGATCTTCCACACCCACACCAAGGAGAGCGCAACCGTCACGTTCAAGCGCGACGGGCGCTACGACCGGGCCGGGCTCGACCAGCTCAACTGGCTGCTGCGGGATTGGCGCGTGGACGAGCCGACCAAGATGGATCCGCGCCTGTTCGACACGGTCTGGGAAGCCTACCGGCAGGTCGGCTCCGGCGAGGCGATCCACATCGTGTCCGCCTACCGCTCCCCCGGCACCAACGCGATGCTGCGGCGCCGCTCCAAGATGGTGGCCGAGTACAGCCAGCACATGCTCGGCAAGGCCATGGACTTCTACCTGCCCGACGTCTCGATCGACCAGATCCGTGCGGTCGGCATGCAGATGCAGCGCGGCGGCGTGGGCTGGTACCCCCGCTCCGGCTCGCCCTTCGTGCATCTCGACGTCGGCTCGGTCCGCTCCTGGCCGCGCATGACCCACGACCAACTCGCCCGGCTGTTCCCGGACGGCCGGACGGTACACCTGCCGAGCGACGGTCACCCGCTCGCCCGCTACGAGGAGGCCCGCGCCGCGGTGCTGGCCCGCGGCGGCACGGTGGCGGGCGTGCAGACGCAGGTCGCGAGCGCCGAGGAGGACGACGGCCCGAGCGTCGGCCGCTTCCTGGCGAGCCTGTTCGGGGGCGGCTCCGCCAACACGCCCACGACAGCGCCGGTCCCGGCCGGGCGCGGGCGTCGGGCTCCCGTGGTCGTGGCGAGCGCCGATCCCGAAGCACCGGTCGGCGCCGACGCGGCCCTGGCCTACGCGGCGCCGAACGCCAGCGCGGCGCTGCGCGGTACGGCCCTCGTCCGCGACGGCAAGACCGATGCCCGCAGCCTGCTCACCGCCGAACCGGCCATCCCCGCTCCGGGCAGCGCCGAGGCCGCGATCCAGGCAACCCTCGCGCCGCTGCCACCCCGCCGTCCGGCGGAATTCGAGGCCCTGGTCGCCGCCGCGATCACCATGCCGCTTCCGCCGCCCCGCCCCGTCCAGCTCGCCGCGATGGGCGCCGTGTCGCTCCCGGCCGCGGAGCCGTTGCAGAAGGCGGCGCTCCTGCCGGCCCCGGCCCGACGCACCGCGCTGGTGGCCGCGGACGCCGATCCGAAGCAACAGTTGCGTGCCCTGTTCGAGGCGGCTTCGGCGGAGGATGCCGCTGTTCCAGTCTCGCCCGCGGCACCGATCCGCGTCGCAGCCGCGCGGCCTCGCTCGGACGCGGCGCCGGACGCCGTCGTCTCCGCCTCGCCGGAGCGGGTCGTCACCCGCTTCAGCCGAAGCAGCCCCGGCGATACCCTCGCCAGCCAGCGCTTCACCGGATCGGCGACGCGGGGCGTGGCCGGCGCCCGGTGATCGTGGCTACCGCTCGGGTCCCCGCATCTGCCCGGCGCTCGGAATCCGGTATCGCGTGGTCCGATCGCCTCCGGCCCATCGGCGGAAGCGACGCGGCGCTCATGTCCGGGAAGCACGGAATGGCGACGCGTCAGCCGAGGGATGACCGGCCGCAACGCGTCTGACGATGCGTCAGCGACGCGGCATCACGAAGCCTCGCGCCGTAGGAGCGCCATTCTGGTCAGCTTCGCCGATGATCCAGATCTTCGCTCCGACGCTGGTGATCGGCGAGCCTTCGAAGGCCGGACAAGCTCAGCGTCCGCCGCGGGCCTGCGAGACTGCCAGCGCCGAGACCAGCCCGGCCGCATAGTCGCCGGTGGCGGCGATGCGCTCTGCGTCGGCGCTGCTCTGGCTCTCCACCGCGAAGACCAGCAAACCCAGCGTGGCAAGACTGCCCAAGGCCCCGAGCGTCCAGATGCCGGCGCGCTCGAGCGTGCGTGGCAACCGGACGGCGGCCGAATGGTTGGGAATGAAGAGTGGGGAGGGGCTCGGATCGTTCATGGCCGGCATTCCCGCGCGTGGCCCGGCAGGCCTGAGCGCTCGCCGGTTCCACTAGCAGTCAACGTGCCGCCAAGGCTGGGGTTCGTCCCCGGCACCCCAAATTTTCCACAGGTGTTGCACCGGATCGCTAACGGTGCATGAACGGCCCGGACGCGTAGTCCGGGCCGCCCGGCGCCGGTCAGCCCTCGCCGCCCAGAACCTTGCCCAAAGCCGCCTGGGCCGCGGCCAGCCGCGCGATCGGCACGCGGTAGGGTGAGCAGGAGACGTAGTCGAGTCCGACCTCCTGGCAGAAGCCGACCGAGGCCGGGTCGCCGCCGTGCTCTCCGCAGATGCCGAGCTTGATGTCGGGGCGCGTCTTGCGACCGCGCTCGACGCCGATACGCACGAGCTCGCCGACGCCCTCCTGGTCGATCGTCACGAAGGGATCGGCCGCCAGGATGCCCTTCTGGGTGTACGGACCCAGGAACGTCGCCGCATCGTCGCGCGAGATGCCGAGTGCGGTCTGCGTGAGGTCGTTGGTACCGAAGGAGAAGAACTCCGCGGTCTCGGCGATCTCGCCAGCCTTGAGCGCCGCGCGCGGCAGCTCGATCATGGTGCCGACCTGATAGTCGAGCTGGGCGCCGGTCTCCTCCGACACCGCCTTCGCCATGGCGTCGATACGGGCCTTGACGATGTCGAACTCGGCCCGGGTGAAGACCAGCGGCACCATCACCTCCGGCACCACTGGAGCACCCGTCTCCTTCGCGGCCTGAACGGCGGCCTCGAAGATCGCCCGCGCCTGCATCTCGGCGATCTCCGGGAAGGCGATGGCGAGGCGGCAGCCGCGGAAGCCGAGCATCGGGTTGAACTCGGAGAGTTCGCGCATCCGGTGACGGATCTTGTCCTCGGCCACGCCCGTCGCCTTCACGACCTCGGCCACCTCGGCGTCGGAGTGGGGCAGGAACTCGTGCAGCGGCGGGTCGAGCAGGCGGATCGTGACGGGCAGGCCCGACATGATCTTGAACAGCTCCGCAAAGTCCTGCCGCTGGTAGGGCAGGATCTTGGCGAGCGCCGAGCGGCGGCCCTCCGCGTCGTCCGCCAGGATCATCTCCCGCACCGCGATGATGCGGTCGCCCTCGAAGAACATGTGCTCGGTGCGGCAGAGCCCGATGCCCTCGGCGCCGAAGTTGCGCGCCGTGCGGGCGTCGTTCGGGGTGTCGGCGTTGGTGCGCACCTTCATCTTCCGGTGCGCGTCGGCCCATCCCATGAGCTGCGCGAAGTCGCCGGAGAGTTCGGGCTCCAGCATCTTGACCTCGCCCTGCAGCACCTGGCCGGTCGAGCCGTCGATCGTGATCCGGTCGCCGGCCTTCAGGGTCACGCCGCCGACCGTCAGGGTCTTGGCCTTGTAGTCGATCCGGATCGAGCCGACGCCCGAGACACAGGGCTTGCCCATGCCGCGGGCCACCACGGCCGCGTGGCTGGTCATGCCGCCGCGCGTCGTGAGGATACCCTCCGAGGCGTGCATGCCATGGATGTCCTCCGGCGACGTCTCGATGCGCACGAGGATGCACTTGCGCTCAGCCTTCTTGCAGGCCTCGGCGTCCTCGGAGTTGAACACGATCTCGCCGGTCGCCGCGCCCGGCGAGGCGGGCAGGCCCGAGGCGATGACCTTGCGCTCGGCCTTCGGGTCGATCGTCGGATGCAGGAGTTGGTCCAGGGCGCCCGGCTCGACGCGCAGGATCGCCTCCTTCTCGGAGATCAGGCCCTCGCTCGCCAGATCGACCGCGATCTTCAGCGCGGCCTTGGCGGTGCGCTTGCCGTTGCGGGTCTGGAGCATCCAGAGCTTTCCGCTCTCGATGGTGAACTCCATGTCCTGCATGTCGCGGTAGTGCTTCTCGAGAATCCCGTAGATGCGGGTCAGCTCCTGGAAGCTCTCCGGCATCGCCTTCTCCATGGAGGGCTTGTCGGATTTCGCCTCGAGCCTCGCCTTCTCGGTGATGTCCTGAGGCGTGCGGATGCCCGCCACCACGTCCTCGCCCTGAGCGTTGATCAGGAACTCGCCGTAGAGGGCGCGCTCGCCGGTCGAGGGGTTGCGGGTGAAGGCGACGCCCGTGGCCGAGGTTTCACCCATGTTGCCGAACACCATGGCCTGCACGTTCACGGCCGTGCCCCAGCTCTCCGGGATCTGGTTCAGCTCGCGGTACTTCTTGGCCCGCGGGATCATCCAGGAATCGAACACCGCGCCGATCGCGCCCCAGAGCTGGTCCTGCGGCTCCTGGGGGAAGTCGGAACCGTGCTCCTCGCGCACGATCGTCTTGTAGGTCTGGATCAGGGTCTTCCAGTCCTCGGCCCCGAGCTCGGTGTCGAGTTCGGCGCCCTTGCGCTCCTTGTACTGCTCCAGCGCCTCCTCGAAGGCGTGGTGCTCAACGCCCAGCACCACGTTCGAGTACATGGTGATGAAGCGGCGGTAGGAATCGTAGGCGAAGCGCTCGTCGCCCGCGCTCGCGGCCAGCGCCGCCACCGTGGCATCGTTGAGGCCGAGGTTGAGCACCGTGTCCATCATGCCGGGCATGGAGGCCCGGGCGCCGGAGCGCACGGAGACGAGGAGCGGGCTCTCGGCGTCGCCGAAGGTCCGGCCGGTGAGCGCGCCGACCTTGGCCAGCGCCTCGTCGACCTGCGCCTTCAGCTCCGGCGGATACTGCCTGTCATGCGCGTAATAATATGTGCAGACCTCTGTGGTGATGGTGAAGCCGGGAGGCACGGGGAGGCCGAGATTGGACATCTCGGCGAGGTTCGCCCCCTTGCCGCCGAGCAGCTCGCGCATCTGCGACTTGCCCTCGGCCTTGCCGTCGCCGAAGGCGTAGACCCACTTCGCGGTGCCCGCGCTGCCCTGGCTCGCCATATCGTTTCCGTCCATTCAGAAGGTGACGTGACCGTGACCGGTCGTTGGATCGCGGGTTGAACCATCTCGCGCTGCAACGCAAGGTGAACGCCCCGAAGGCGGTGGATCCCGGCCCGCGGCTGTCTCACCGCGACGGCGGAGCCCCTACGGCTCACACCATCCCGCGGAAGAGGCCGAGGCCGATCAGCCCGACGACGATCAGGTACGCGGCCACGATATAGTTCAGCAACCGGGGCGCGATCAGGATCAGCACCCCGGCGACGATCGCGATCACGGGCTGCAGGTTCGGGATGGTGATGGTCATCGAGGTTCGAGCGGCACAGCTTGGCCGCAAGGAGACGCGCGGAGGGCGAGGTTGGTTCCCGCCTATCCCGAGCAGGAGGTCAGCCGCCGGCGCGCTCGACCGAGGCTCCGGCACTGTCCGAATACTGGCCAATGCGCCGCAGCCCTTTCCTTAAGCGCGGATTAACCAAGGTATTTGATATTCGCGTGGTCAGAAGGGAGCGCGATTTCGATGCTGTACGCCGACCCTCTCCGCCAGCGCCCTGCTCTGGTCCATCCGAGCATCCTGGCCCACGCGCTCGACCACCTCATCCCGACGGCCCGCTCCCGCGCCGAGGTGTGGCAGATGCTCACCGAACGCTACACGGTCGATCTCGACGCCGTCGCGGCCCTGTTGCCGGTCGAGGAGCCGGAGCCCCGCTGGCTCGCCGCCCGCGACTGACCGGCGCGGTAGCCGCGACCCATCGGGTCGCGTTCAGCCGACGACCCGCAGCCCCTCGCCCTCACCGAGAGCGCCGCCCGCGATCACCTCGGCATAGATCCCGCAATCCCGGTGGCCAAGGCGGGCGTCGAGGGTCCAGGGAATGTCGAGGTCGCGGACGCCGCTCACCGGATCGACGTTGGTGGCCGCACAGCGCTGCGTGCGCTGTGTGAGGCGCAGGCGCAGCCCGCTCGGCGCCTCGAGCACGGCCCCCGTCATCGCCAGCTCGGCCCAGGGCTCGAGACCCTCGACCAGGAGATTGCCGCGGAAGCGCAGCGGATCAACGGGCGCGCCGACGAAATCCTCGATCGCCCGCACGCTCGCGAGATTGATGAGCGAGACGAAGCCGATCTTCGAGTCGGTGAAGCGGTACCGCGGCGGCGCCTCGAGTACTCGAGGCTCGCCGCGCAGGGATTCCGGCAGGAGGCGCCGCATGAGATCCTCCAGCACCGCCCTGCCCTCGGGCGTGTCGAGCTTGGCGGCGTAGGACGCGCCCTCCGCCTCGATGTGCAGGGTGGTGGTGGTGTCGTCGTAGCGCGTGCGCAGGCGGGCCAGGGCCTCGTCGCGCATCAGCATCAGGTACTTGGTCTTCGGTTGATGCCGCGGCACCGACGCGCTGAAGCCCGAATCCCCGTTCTCGACCGCGTAGAGCCTGTCGCCGGGGAAGTAGCCGCTCGTCTCGAGCTCGGCGCGCGCGACGCGCTCGGGACTGAACCCCTTCACGGGATAGCGGTAGAGGGCGTGGATCGTGAGCGTGGCCATGCGCGGAGCGTGGCCCTGAAATGCACCCGCGCGCAAGGGGGGTAGCGCCCCTTGTGGTGCGCAAATGCAACACCACATGGCGGAGACCGGCGGCCACCAACGGCGTCGGGGCCCTCGTGCGGCGGATAGCCGGAGGGCGACGTTTCGGTGGCGCCGCGCCTCTACGCGGGCGGCGGATGCCGGTACGGGAGGGTTGTGCATGAATTTCGAGAAGTACACCGAGCGCGCCCGCGGCTTCGTGCAGGCCGCCCAGAACCTCGCGATGCGCGAGGGCCATCCCCAGTTGCAGCCGGGGCACCTCCTGAAGGTGCTGCTCGACGATCCCGAGGGGCTCTGCGCCGGGCTGATCGACCGCGCCGGCGGGCAGTCGCGCGTGGCGCTCGCGCAGGTCGAGCAGTGGCTCGGCCGGCAGCCGAAGGTCTCCGGCAATTCCGCCTCGCCCCAGGCGACGCGCGACCTCGTGCGCCTGTTCGACACCGCCGAGAAGGCCGCCGAGAAGGCCGGTGATTCCTACGTCACCGTCGAGCGGCTGCTGCTCGCGCTCGCCGTCGAGGGCAACACGGAAGCCGGTCGCGCGCTCCAGGCCGCGGGCGTGACGCCGGCCTCGATCAACGCGGCGATCAACGCGCTGCGCAAGGGCCGCACCGCCGACAACGCCTCGGCCGAGAACGCCTACGACGCGCTGAAGAAGTACGCCCGCGACCTCACCGAGGCCGCCCGCGAGGGCAAGCTCGACCCGGTGATCGGCCGCGACGAGGAGATCCGCCGCACGATCCAGGTCCTGTCCCGGCGCACCAAGAACAACCCCGTGCTGATCGGCGAGCCCGGCGTCGGCAAGACCGCCATCGTCGAGGGGCTGGCCCTGCGGATCGTCAACGGCGACGTGCCGGAATCCCTGCGCGAGAAGAGCCTGCTGGCCCTCGACATGGGCGCGCTGATCGCGGGCGCGAAGTATCGCGGCGAGTTCGAGGAGCGGCTGAAGGGCGTGCTCTCGGAGGTCCAGGCGGCCGAGGGCGGCATCATCCTGTTCATCGACGAGATGCACACGCTCGTCGGCGCCGGCAAGGCGGACGGGGCGATGGACGCCTCGAACCTCCTGAAGCCCGCGCTGGCCCGCGGCGAGCTGCACTGCGTCGGCGCCACCACGCTCGACGAGTACCGCAAGCACGTCGAGAAGGACGCGGCGCTTGCCCGGCGCTTCCAGCCGGTCTTCGTCTCGGAGCCGACCGTCGAGGACACGATCTCGATCCTGCGCGGCATCAAGGAGAAGTACGAGCAGCACCACGGCGTGCGCATCCAGGACTCGGCGCTCGTTGCCGCCGCGACCCTGTCGAACCGCTACATCACCGACCGCTTCCTGCCCGACAAGGCGATCGACCTCGTGGACGAGGCGGGATCCCGCCTGCGCATGCAGGTCGATTCGAAGCCCGAGGAACTCGACAACATCGACCGCGAGATCGTGCGGCTGAAGATCGAGGGCGAGGCTCTGAAGAAGGAGACGGATTCCGCCTCCCGCGATCGCCTCCAGCGCCTCGAGAAGGAACTCGCCGACCTCGAGGAGCAGTCCGCCACGATCACGGCCCGCTGGAAGGCCGAGAAGGACAAGCTGGGCGCGGCCGCCGAGCTCAAGAAGAAGCTCGACGAGGCCAGGAACGAGCTCGCGGCCGCCCAGCGCCAGGGCCAGTACCAGCGCGCGGGCGAGCTCGCCTACGGGGTAGTCCCGGGCCTCGAGAAGCAGCTCGCCGAGATCGAGGCGAACGCCGAATCCGCGGTCGCGCGCGATGGCATGGTCGAGGAGGCGGTGACGCCGCAGCACATCGCGGGGGTCGTCTCGCGCTGGACCGGCGTGCCTGTCGACAAGATGCTGGAGGGCGAGCGCGAGAAGCTGCTGGCGATGGAGGAGGCGCTCGGCCGACGCGTCGTCGGGCAGCGCGAGGCGGTCGAGGCGGTCGCGACCGCGGTCCGCCGCGCACGCGCCGGCCTGCAGGACCCGAACCGGCCGATCGGCTCGTTCATGTTCCTGGGGCCCACGGGCGTCGGCAAGACCGAGCTGACCAAGGCGCTGGCCGGCTTCCTGTTCGACGACGACACGGCGTTGGTGCGCATCGACATGTCCGAGTACATGGAGAAGCACGCGGTCGCCCGCCTCATCGGCGCCCCTCCGGGCTACGTCGGCTACGAGGAGGGCGGCGCGCTCACCGAGGCCGTGCGGCGTCGGCCCTATCAGGTCGTGCTGTTCGACGAGGTGGAGAAGGCGCATCCGGACGTGTTCAACGTCCTCCTGCAGGTGCTCGACGACGGGCGCCTCACGGACGGACAGGGCCGGACGGTCGATTTCCGCAACACGCTCCTCATCATGACCTCGAATCTCGGGGCCGAGTACTTGGTGAACCAGCCCGCGGGCCAGGACACCGATGCCGTCCGCGACGAGGTGATGGGTGTGGTGCGGAGCCATTTCCGGCCGGAATTCCTGAACCGGATCGACGAGATCATCCTGTTCCACCGCCTCCAGCGCGGCGAGATGGGGGCGATCGTCGATATCCAGCTCGGACGCCTGCAGAAGCTCCTCGACGAGCGCAAGATCGCGCTCGACGTGGACCAGGATGCCCGCACGTGGCTCGCCGACAAGGGCTACGACCCGGCCTACGGGGCGCGGCCGCTCAAGCGGGTGATCCAGAAGAACGTTCAGGATCCGCTGGCCGAGTTGCTGCTCTCCGGGCGCATCCACGACGGCGAGGCGGTGCCGGTCACCGCCGGGCCGATGGGGCTGATGATCGGCGACGTCACGGTCGGGGCGGAGCGCCGACCGCCCAGCGTGGCCTTGAACTGACGCGACCGAGAGGAGCCCCGGCCCGAGCGCCGGGGCTCTTCGCTTGTGGGCGGCCGCGGACGTCTTGTCGCTCGACCGTCCTGCGGCAGGTATTCGGGGGACGAACGAGGAGATCCCGATGCCCGCAAACCCGCCCGAGACCATGCGCCAGCTCCGCTACGACGGCGCGGGCGGGCCCGAGGTGATCAAGCTGGAGACCGCGCCGGTGCCGCGGCCCGGCCCAGGCCAGGTCCTGATCGAGGTGGTGGCCGCCGGCATCAACCGGCCGGACCTGATGCAGCGGCAGGGCAAGTACCCGCCACCGAAGGGCGCGACCGACGTGCCGGGCCTCGAGGTCAGCGGCCGCGTGGTGGCGCTGGGCGAGGGCGTGGGCGCGCCCGCGCTCGGCGACGAGGTCTGCGCCCTGGTGATCAGCGGCGGCTATGCGGAGTTCGCGGTCGCCGAGGCCGGCCAGTGCCTGCCCAAGCCGAAGGCCCTCTCGCTGACGGATGCGGGCGGCATCCCCGAGACGTTCTTCACCGTCTACTCCAACGTGATCCAGCGCGGGCGCCTCGCCGCCGGCGAGAGCTTCCTGGTCCATGGCGGTTCGAGCGGCATCGGCTCGACCGCGATCCAGATCGCCAAGGCCCAGGGCGCGAAGGTCTTCGCGACGGCGGGCTCGGCCGAGAAGTGCCGCTTCTGCGAGGAGCTCGGCGCCGACCACGCGATCAACTACCGCGAGGCGGACTTCGCCGAGGAGATCGCCCGCCTCACCGACGGACGCGGCGTCGACGTCATCCTCGACATGATCGGAGCGAGCTACCTGCAGCGCAATCTGGCATCGCTCGCGGTCGAGGGGCGCCTCGTACTGATCGCCCTGATGGGCGGCTACAAGGTTGACGGGCTCAACATCACGCCCGTGATGCTGAAGCGCCTGACCTTCACGGGCGCGACGCTGCGTCCGCGTCCGAAGGCGGACAAGGCCGAGATCGCGCAAGGGCTCGCCCGCGACGTCTGGCCGAAGCTCGACGCCGGCGAGATCCGGCCCGTGATCCACGCGACCTTCGGCTTCGAGGAGGCGCGGAAAGCCCACGAGCTGATGGAATCGAGCGCCCATCTCGGCAAGATCCTGCTGTTGACGGGGCGCTGAAACCCGCCCGGGCAGGAACTTCGCCAAGCACAGCCGCGTTGGCCGCCCAGATCACCCACGGTGCGGCCGCCGCCGTACATCGCGGCGCGGCCCTCGAGCGAGGACATCAATGGTCGAGAACCTGAACAACACGGAAGCCCGTCAGGGCCAGCGCGGCAAGCCGGTGCTCGGCGTGCTTCTGGGAAGCCTTGCCCTCCTCGCCGTCGCCCTGGTCGGGTTGATGATGTGGAACGGCGCCAACGCGCCGAAGGACTATGCCAGCCAGAGCCAGGACGCCTCGCGGCAGGAAGTGACCGGCTCGGTCAACGGCAAGTCCAATGCGCCGGCCTCGTCCAACACCAGCGGCGTGCCCACCGAGAACCCGGCCTATCCGCAGCCGGCCCAGCCCAGCGCCAACCCGAACCAGCCGAAGTAAAACCGCTCGCGGTCGAGGGTTCGGCCGCGCCCTGCCCCCTCTCCCATAGGGAGAGGGTTGGGATGAGGGGTATGACGTCTCAGAACAGCGCTCGTCATCGACGCGCGTTCAGCACAGCGTCTTCTCCGGCAGCCTCATACCCCTATCCCTCTCCCTATGGGAGAGGGGACCCGAGCTTCGTTCTAAGACGATGCGTTGGATCGAACCGATCTGCCGGAGGACGTCGAACCCGGACGGGCCGTAGCGAGGCCCCTCCCCTTCGAACGAGAAAGGCCGGATCGCCGCGGCGGTCCGGCCTTTCTCATGCCCGCCGAGCTCAAGCCCGCCGAGCTCATGCCCGCAGAGGCGCGATGCGGCTCAGCGCGTCGGTATCGGGGTCGGCCCGCGATAGTCGTAGAAGCCCCGCTTGGTCTTGCGGCCGAGCCAGCCGGCCTCGACGTACTTCACCAACAGCGGGCACGGGCGGTACTTCGAATCCGCCAACCCGTCGTACAGGACCTGCATCACCGAGAGGCAGGTATCGAGGCCGATGAAGTCGGCGAGCTGGAGCGGGCCCATCGGGTGGTTCGCGCCGAGCCGCATCGCGGTATCGATCGATTCCACAGACCCCACGCCCTCGTAGAGCGTGTAGATCGCCTCGTTGATCATCGGCAGCAGGATGCGGTTGACGATGAAGGCCGGGAAATCCTCCGACATGGTCGAGGTCTTGCCGAGCTTGGCGATGAAGGCCTTGGCCGACTCGTAGGTCTGGTCCTCGGTTGCGATGCCGCGGATCAGCTCCACGAGCTGCATCACCGGCACCGGGTTCATGAAGTGGATGCCGATGAAGCGCTCCGGCCGGTCGGTCGCGGCGGCGAGCCGCGTGATCGAGATCGACGAGGTGTTCGTCGCCACGATCGCGTCCGGCCTCAGCGAGGCGCAGAGCGTCGAGAAGATCTCCCGCTTGACCGCCTCGTTCTCGGTGGCCGCCTCGATCACGAGGTCGCAATCGCCGAGATCGGCGAACGTGCGCGCCGACAGGATCCGCTCGCGCGCGCTGCGGCTCCCGGCTTCGTCGAGGGTCCCCTTCGACACGAGCTTGGCGAGGCTCGCATCGATGGTGCCGAGGCCGGCCTCGATCCGATCCGCCTCGCGGTCGTTGAGGCGCACCTCCAGGCCAGCGGCCGCGCAGACCTGCGCGATCCCGCTGCCCATCTGCCCGGCGCCGATGATGCCGACCCGATTGATGTCGATAGTCATGTCCCGATCCGAGTCCTCAAGCGCCAGCCGGACCGATGGCCGACCCGTGCGGAACACGGGAGCGGCGACGCTCCGCGCCGGCCGCCCCATGCTCCAGAAGTCTTCTAGCCCGCGTTCGCGGACCGACGAAACCCTCGGGGTACGCTTCCGACCGATCCCGACCCGGCCCGCCGTCCGAAGGGTGCCCCCCGCAGCGGCCCGATGAGCGGGAGCGACCCTAGGGGTCGTCGATCCGATCAGTCCTTGGCCTTGGCGATCTCGGCCTGCAAGTCCGGCACCACCTGGAACAGGTCGCCGACCAGGCCGTAATCGGCCACCTGGAAGATCGGGGCGTCCTCGTCCTTGTTGATCGCGACGATCACCTTGGAGTCCTTCATGCCGGCGAGGTGCTGGATCGCGCCGGAGATGCCGACCGCCACGTAGAGGTCGGGCGCCACCACCTTGCCGGTCTGGCCCACCTGCCAGTCGTTCGGGGCGTAGCCGGCATCGACCGCCGCGCGCGAGGCGCCGACCGCGGCGCCCAGCGCGTCGGCCAGCGGCTCGATCAGCTCCTTGAACTTCTCGGCCGAGCCCAGGGAGCGGCCGCCGGAGACGATGAACTTGGCCGAGGCCAGCTCCGGACGGTCGGACTTCGCGATCTCCTCGCCCTTGAAGGACGAGCCGCCAGCCTCGGGCGCCGCCGCGCCGACCGCCTCGACGGCGGCCGCGGAGCCGCCCTCACCCGCCGGCTTGAAGGCCGCGGTGCGAACCGTGATCACCCGCTTCGGGCCCGGCGCCTGCACCGTCTGGATGGCGTTGCCGGCGTAGATCGGCCGCTCGAACGTGTCGGGCGAGACCACCTTGATGATGTCGGAGACCTGGGCCACGTCGAGGAGCGCGGCGGCGCGCGGCAGCACGTTCTTGCCCGTGGTGGTGGCCGCGGCCACGATCGCCTCGTAGGGCTCGGCGATGGCGGCGAGCAGCGCACCCACCGGCTCCGCGAGGTCGTGATCGTAGACGGCGTCTTCCGCGTTCAGCACCTTCTCGACGCCGTCGAGCTTGGCCGCAGCCTCCGCGGCGGCCTTCGAGCCGGAGCCCAGCACCAGGGCGTGGACGGGCTGGCCCAGCTCCTTGGCGGCGGTGAGGGCCTTGAGCGAGCCGTCCTTGATCTGTCCGTTGGCGTGCTCGACGTACAGAAGCGTTGTCATCCTGGCGATCCTGAGCGTTTGGGCGGCGCCGTGCGGCGGCCTGCCGACAGGGGAGCCGGGCACCGGCGGTTGTCGCGCCGGGCCCGGTGATGGTCGCGGCCCGCGGGGGGCCGGCGGCGTCAGAAGACGCCGGCCTCGACCTTGAGCTTCTGCACGAGTTCGGCGGCGGAGCCGACCTTGATGCCGGCCGAGCGGCCCGGAGGCTCGGCGGTCTTCAGCACCGTCAGGCGCGGGGTCACGTCGATGCCGAGGGCGTCGGGCGCCAGCTCTTCCAGCGGCTTCTTCTTGGCCTTCATGATGTTGGGGAGCGAGGCGTAGCGCGGCTCGTTCAGGCGCAGGTCCGTGGTGACGATCGCCGGCAGCCGGAGGCCCACCGTTTGCAGGCCGCCATCGACCTCGCGGACGACGTCGATGCTACCCTCGGCGACGTCGAGCTTGAACGCGAAGGTGCCCTGCGGCCAGCCGAGCAGGGCGGCGAGCATCTGGCCGGTCTGGTTCGAATCGTCGTCGATCGCCTGTTTGCCCAGGATGACGAGCTGCGGACTCTCCTTCTCGACGACCGCCTTGAGGAGCTTGGCCACCGCCAGCGGCTCGCAGGCGACGTCGGTCTTCACGAGCACCGCGCGGTCCGCGCCCATGGCCAGCGCCGTGCGCAGCGTCTCCTGCGCCTGCTGCGGGCCGATCGAGACGGCAACGATCTCCGTGACCTTGCCTTTCTCCTTCAGACGGATCGCTTCCTCGACGGCGATCTCGTCGAAGGGGTTCATCGACATCTTCACGTTGGCGAGTTCAACGCCGGATCCGTCGGCCTTCACGCGGATCTTCACGTTGTAATCGACGACCCGCTTGACGGGCACCAGTACCTTCATGGGGGCCAACTTCCTCCGCGGGACTTCTTCGCTGCTGACGCACGGCCGCGGCGCATCCCGGGGTTGCGCCGCGGCTCACACAGGGCGCGGACCGTAGCGGCCACATTTCCGCCTTGTCAACGCGGCGCGAAAACCCGGCTTTCGAAAAGCCGGTCCGCTGTCCGCGCGGGGGCGTTTCGGGTCTGCGGTACGGCGGCCGTCGGTCGAATCAGCGGTTCTTGCCCGGGATCCAGAGCACGTCGTCGGCCCCGTCGCGGTTGGCCGCCCGGCTCGCCACGAAGAGGAAATCGGAGAGGCGGTTGAGGTACTGCAGCGCCTCCCCCGAGACCGTCTCGCCCGCGCTCGCGGCGAGCTGCACGGCGAGGCGCTCGGCCCGTCGGCAGACGGTCCGGGCGAGATGGAGCGCGGCGGCGGCCGGCGAGCCGCCGGGCAGCACGAAGGATTTCAGCGGCGGGATCGCGGCGTTCAGCGCGTCGATGTCGTCCTCCAGGCGCTTCACCTGGGCGGCCACGATGCGCAGGGGCTCGTACGGCAGCGGCTCGGGGCTCGGCGGCGTGGCGAGGTCGGCGCCGAGATCGAACAGGTCGTTCTGGATGGCGGCGAGCATCGCGTCGAGGCGCGGCTCGGCGTGGAGCCGGGCGAGCCCGATGCAGGCGTTGGTCTCGTCGACCGTCCCGTAGGTCTCGACGCGCAGGTCCGCCTTGGAGCGGCGCTGCCCGTCCGCCAGCGCCGTCGTGCCCTTGTCTCCCGTGCGCGTATAGATCCGGTTCAGCTTGACCACGGGCGCACCTCGGGCTGGGTTTCGGCGACGATCAGAACGTGTAGCCGATCTTGCCGCCGTAATTCGTCAGGCCGCGGTTGTTGTCGCACAGGCCCGCGTTCGACATGTGCTCGACCGTGGCCATGATGCTCAGCCGCTCGGTGATGCGGAAGCCGAGCGCTGCCGCCTCGCGGAAGAGCGGGTTGCAGCCCAGCGTGTTGAAGCCGTAGGGCGTGCCCGCCTTCGGGCCGGTGTAGCCGTTGTGGGCGGCGCCGCCGAAGAAGCCTTCGAGGAAGACCCGGCGGTTGAGGAGTTCGGGGAAGAGGTCGACCGTCCAGGTCGCGCCCAGATAGGCGTAGCTGGTGCGCCCGCCCGTGTTGTAGCTGCCGCCGACGGTCGGGCGCGGCACGAAGGCCTGCCAGAACGGGTCGAGGCTCAGCACCGGCTTGGCGAACAGGATCTCGCCGTTGACGTTCGCGGTCGAGAAGCCGCGGGCCTTGCCCTCCGCGCTGCCCGGATCCTGCACGGCGCCGCCGATGCGGATCTCGGAGACGATGCTCAGCGGCTGGACCGGCGCCGCGTAGACCGGCGCGGGCGCCCGCGGCGCACCGAGATCCGCCGCCGTGACGGGGACGGACGCGAGGGCGAGGCCGCCGGCGAGACAGGTGCGGAACGTGCGCAGCATGTGGGACAGGTCCAATTGTTCGGACCCTGCGTACCACGACCCTGCCGCCGCCCGCCGCGCGGCAATCCATTAAACAACCGCCGCGTGCGTGAAAGTCCGGCGGTGCGGCGCGCCGGTCACACCCGCGCCGGGCATCGCGGCCGGGACGGGCGGGGGCTCAGGCGGCCCGCCACCAGACCACGCCCATGATGACCACGATGGCGACGAACTGCAGGAGCACCCGCAGGCGCATCAACTTCTGCGAGAGGTTGGCGCTCCCGCCACGGAGCATGTTGACGAGGCCGAGCAGCAGCACGACGGCGACGGCGCCGCAGGCGATCAGGACCAGGGTGTTGGCGGACATGGGCGAGGATCCGGTTCGTGCGGCGCGAGCGTCCCACATAGACGCTCGCGGCGGTCCCGTCAGTTGCGGCGCAGCAGCCGCTCGAAATAGTCCAGCTCCTCGCGCGGGCGGCTCGGGTCGCCGAGCTTGCGCCGCAGCTCCTCCATGATCCGGCGCGCCCGCTGGACCGCGGATTCGTCGGCGCCCGGAACGCGCACGCGCCCGTCCGACATGTCACGCCCCTTGGTGGGCCGGCCGAGCGGGTCGTCCTCGCGGGAACCCGCCTGCCCCTGCTGGCCGGGCTGCTGCCCCTCGGGCTGCTCGCCCTGGCCCTCGCCCTCGGCCATCTCCTGCATCTGCTGCTGCATGCCCTCGGCGCCGCGCTTGAGCCCGTCGAGGGCGCGCCCCTGCGCGTCCACGGCGTCGCCCTCGCGGCCCTGGCGGAGCGCGTTCTCGGCCTCGCGCATGGCGTCCTCGGCGTCGGCGAGGCCGTCCTCGCCCTTCATGCCGTTCTCCTTCATGCGGCGCTGCACGTCCTCCAGGCGCTGGCGAAGCGCCTGCTGCCGGTCGCCGGCGCTGCCGCCCTGCTGACCTTTTGGCTGACTGCCCGGCTGACCTTGCCCGCGCTCGCCCTGTTCGCCTCCCTGCTGGCCCCCTTGCTGGCCGGGGCTGCGCTGACCCTGTTGCTGACCCTGTTGTTGCCCTTGCTGGCCGCGATTCTGCGGGCGCTGGCCCTGCTGCCGGTCCTGGCCGTCGCGGAACGTCTCGTCGCGCAGTTGCTGCTGGTCGCGCGACATCTGGTCGAGCTCCTGCATCTGCTTGCGCATCTCGCGGCCGGCTTGGTCGGACTTGCCGCCCTGCTCGGCCGTCTGGAGGTTCTCCAGGATGTTGCGCAGCTGCTCCATCAGGCGCTGGGCCTCGGCGGTGTCGCCGCGCTTCATCGCCTCGGCCATGTCCTTGAGCATCTTGTCGAGCTCGTCGGGCGTGACGGTCTTCTGCTGGCCGTTGCGCTCGCCCTGCTGCTGCTGGCGCGGCTCGCGATTCTGGCGCTGGGCCATCTCCTTGAGGAACTTGTCGAGCGCCTGCTTCAGATCCTGGGTCAGGCGCTGGATCTCGTCGTCGGGGGCGTTGCGCTCCACCGCCTCCTTGAGGCGGTCCTGGGCTTGGCGGAGCTGCTTCTCGGCATCCGAGAGGTCGCCGTCCTCGATCTTGAGCGCCATCTCCCAGAGCAGGTCCGCCACCTCGGTGAGACCGGCATCGTCCCGGGCGGCGCGCAGGCGGCCCGCCGCGGTCTTCAGCCCCAGGAAGATCGCGGGCCGGACCGTGAAGGTGTCGGGGGCGATCAGCAGCGCGTCCAGCGCCGTCTGCACCCGCGGGCGTGCGTCGTCCGGACCGGTGACGAGGCGGCGGCGCTCCTCCGCGAGGGACCGGGCCAGCGGATCGCGGAAGGGCCGGGCCGGCAGCACCATCTCGACGGGGGCGGAGCGCGCCTCCTGGCCGGCCTCGTCCTTGACCACGAGGCTGAAGCGCACCCGGGCGCCGGACCAGGGGTTGTCCGTGAGATCGACCAGCGTCTTGGCCTCGCTCTCCCCGCTCGCGTCGGGCGGCAGGGCCAGGGCGATCCGCGGCGGCGGCACAAGGGCGCGGCCGGGTTTCAGCGGCTCGACGATCCCGTCGGCGGAGGCGAGGCCGTAATCGTCGCGCGCCCGGTAGGCGAGGTTGAAGGTGCCGCGCCCGTTCACCTCCGGGCTGCCGAGGTCGCGGATCTCCGGCGGGTTGTCGGGGATCGTCTCGACGACGAGGCGGCGCTCGCCCGCGGGCGTGGCGAGCCTGAGCGTGGCCCTCGGGCCGACGAGCTGGAAGCGGTCCTCGCGCAGGTCCGGCCGCGCCTCCTTGCCGGGCACGGGCTTCAGGCCGGCATCGGGCGTGAGGACGGTCTCGGCGGCGGCGCGGTTCTCGCCCGCGATCCGCACCACGAGCTGGGAGTTGACCGGCGCGCGCAGGTGCTGCTCGGCCTCCGCCAGCGTGACGAGTAGCGGCGGCGTGCGGGTGTAGAGCGGCGGGTCGATCCAGCCGTCGATGCGGTAGTTCGGGGCGGCGGCCGGCGGGCGGCGCCAGTCGAAGGCGGACCCCAGCCGCTCGCGCCATTCGGGGCCGGCCACGAACAGGCACGCGACCGCCGCGACGGCGAGCGCGGCGCGCAGCGCGTAGGGATCGTGCCGCGGCATCATCGGCCGGGGCCGCCCGACGCGTAGCCGGGCGACCGCCTCGGCCGCGCGGCGCTGGTGCAGCGCCCAGAGGGCGCGGGCGGCGGGGTCGGCGACGCCCACCGCGAGCCGATCCTCGGCCGCCGAGGCCGGGCCGTGGCGCAGCGCCGGGTCCCGCAGGGCCGCCTCGCGGTCGAGCCGGGCCAGGGCCTCGGCCCGCCCGAGGCGGGGGAGGCGCAGCAGCGGGAATAGCGCCCCCAGCAGGGCGAGCGCGAAGAGCGCGACGCCCACCATCCGGCCTACGGGGCCGAGATCGAGCCAGAGGCCGAGCCAGGACGCGGCCGCGAAGGCCAGCAGGACGCCGATGCCGCGCCAGAGCACCGGCCAGGCCCGTTCCCAGAGGCCCGCGGCGCGCGACCGCGCCACGAGTCGGTCGAGGCGCGCGGCGATCGTCGGGCCGGCATCGTGCTGGGATCTGTGTTCCACGCCGTCGTCGTCCCGCCGCTCCAAAGGGTCAGCGCCCGCGCAACCGGATCCGGGCAGCCCGGAAGGCTAGCATGGTGGCGGGCTCGGGCCAGCGGGTCAAATCCGCTCAGGGCGCGTGCCGCATCGCGCGACCGGCCGCCCGGGGAAAGACCGCCCTCGACCGGATCGGGCGCGAGCCCGGCTCATACGGTGTCCGGTCGTCGGGTTCGGCCGGGTGAGAAGGATCGCGCCAGACCCCCTCTCCCATAGGGAGAGGGTTGGGGTGAGGGTTATGACCTCACAGACCTGAGCACGCCGTCGACGCGCGTTCAGCGCTACGCTTCCTCCGGCGACGTCATACCCCTCACCCGGCTTTCTGCGAAAGCAGACCTCTCCCTATGGGAGAGGGGACCCGCGCTTCGTTCCGAGACGATGCGTCGGACCGAACCCATCAACCGGAAATGGTATGATCCGACCTCCGGTCGATCGGTTCGACCGCGGGCGGTGAACCGCGCCATGCTCCCTCTCCCATAGGGAGAGGGTTGGGGTGAGGGGTATGACGCTTCAGAACAGCGCTCGGCATCGACGCGCGTTCAGGGTGAGCCTCATCCAGAAGCCTCATACCCCTCACCCGGCTTTCTGCGAAAGCGGACCTCTCCCTACAGGAGAGGGGACCCGCGCTTGCTCCTGAGACGGTGCGTCAGACCGAACCCATCGACCGGGAACCCTATCACCCGTGCGCGGCGATGAAGTTGCGCACCTGCGGGTAGATCTGCTGCTCCCACTTCTTGCCGGAGAACACACCGTAATGGCCGACGCCCGCCTGGAGGTGGTGCGTCCGCATGTGCGGCGGCAGGCTGGTGCAGAGGTCGTGGGCCGCCATGGTCTGGCCGACGGAGCAGATGTCGTCGCGCTCGCCCTCGACCGTCATCAGGGCGGTGCGCCGGACCGCGCCCATGTCGATCGGCTCGCCCCGGAAGGTGAGCTGGTTCTTCGCCAGGGTGTAGTCCTGGAACACGGTGCGGACCGTCTCGAGATAGAACTCCGCCGGCAGATCGAGCACCGCGAAGTACTCGTCGTAGAAGTTCTCGATCGCGGCGGCCTTGTCGGCCTCGCGGTTGACCTTGTGCCAGAACAGGTCCGTGTGCCCGTCGACGTGGCGTTTCATGTTCATCGACATGAAGGCCGAGAGCTGAATGAAGCCCGGATAGACCCGCCGGCCCGCGCCCTTGTGCCGGCGCGGCACCGTGGCGATCAGGTTCTGCTCGAACCAAGAGATCGGCTTCGAGGTGGCGAGTTCGTTGACGACGGTCGGGTTGATCCGGCAATCGACGGGACCGGCCATCACGGTCAGCGAGCGGGGCGCCGCGGGATCGCGGGTCTGGGCCATCACGGCGGCGGCGGCCAGCGCCTGCACGGCGGGCTGGCAGACCGCAAGCATGTGCGCGCCCTCGCCCAGGACGCCCATGAAGCGCACGAGATGCTCGACGTAGTCGTCGAAGCCGAAGGGCCCGGCCGAGAGCGGCACGTCGCGCGCGTTGTGCCAGTCGGTGACGTAGACGTCGTGGTCGGGCAGCAGGGCGCGGACCGTGCCGCGCAGCAGCGTCGCGAAGTGGCCCGAGAGGGGGGCGACGACGAGCACCTTCGGCTGAGGCGTCTCCACGTCCTTGCGGAAGCGCAGCAGCGTGCCGAAGGGCGTCGCGAAGGCCGCCTCCTCGACCACCGGGACATCGCGATTGCCCACCCGCACGCTGTCGAGGCCGAAGCTCGGCCGCGCGAAGCTCATCCCCGCCCGCATCATCATCTGCGCGCCGGCCGACCACCAGCTCAGCGGGCCGCCGAGCGCCGCCCAGGGCGAGACCGCGTCGTGCAGCACCTGCCCCCAGGCGCGCGTCTGCTGGGCGAGATCCGACTGAACCTGGAACGCGTCGTACAGCATGGGACGAGCACTCGGCGGGGCGCCTCCGGCAGCCAGGGCCGGCACGGCTTGGGGATTCGGCGCGAACGCCGTGGTCGGCAGCATCAGCATGGGAGAGTCAGGTTAAGGCCGAGCTGACGGACCGCAACCACAAAAAATCGGAATGTCCGCCCAATGTGGTTTTGACGCATCAGCCTTTGGTCCAATGTCGGTTTCCCCGAAAGGCCGCCGCGGAGGGGGGAAACCTCCCCACTGCGACCCGGGAAACGACGGGGGATCGCGCGGCGGCGGTCCGGAACGGCCGCGACCGACCGGTTCCGGAACGATACCGTGCTTTCGAAAACGCGCGGCGTGCCGGCTCAGTTTCACGCGATCGTGCGCGCCTTGCCGACACCGCCCCGACATGCTCAACCGGAGCCGATGACAGACAGGGTCGCCCCAGCGCCGCGCGTGACCAAGCGCTACGCCGCCAAGCGCCAGGCCATCCTGGATGCCGCGGTGGGCCATTTCAACGCGCGCGGGGTGCGCGGGACGGCGCTCACGGACGTCGCGGCCAGCGTCGGCCTCGTCACCAACAGCATCACCTATTACTACCGCCGCAAGGAGGACCTCGCGGCGGCCTGCTACCTGCGCAGCCTCGAGTGGCACACGGGCCTGCTCGACGCCGCCGAAGGGGCGGGCGATCCGGCCGCGCGGCTCGGCGCCTTCCTGGCCGCCTACTTCCGCGATCTGGCGGCGATCGAGGCCGGCCGGCAGCGGCCGCAGGTCCGGCTCGGCGACCTGATGGCCCTGCCGAGCCCGCAGAGCGAGGCGGTGTTCGCGGCCTACAACGACCTGTTCCGCCGCGCCCGCGCCCTGTTCGTGCCGGAACGCGCCGATCTCGGGCGCGCGGCGCGCGGCGCGCGGACCCACCTGGTGCTCTCGGTGGTGCACACGGCGCGCCTCTGGATCGACCGCTACGAGCCCCAGGATTACGGCCGCGTGGCCGAGCGGGTCGCCGACATCCTGCTCGCCGGCCTCGCCGGACCGGACAGCCGCTGGTCCGCGGCCGGCCCTCCGCTGGTGCCGGCGCCGGGCGGCCCGACCGAGCCGTTCCTGCGCGCGGCCACCGCACTGATCAACGAGGAGGGCTACCGCGGCGCCTCCGTCGAGAAGATCTCGGCCCGGCTCAGCGTGACGAAGGGCTCGTTCTACCACCACAACGACAACAAGGACGACCTCGTCGCCAGCTGCTTCGCGCGCACCTTCGCGGTGCTGCGTGCCGAGCAGGCGGCGGCGGAGGCGCGCGGCGGGCCGGGCTGGGACCGCCTCACCGACTGCGCCCGGGCCCTGATCCGCCACCAGTTCGACCCGGGCGGACCGCTCCTGCGCTGCGCGGCGGTCGGGGCGCTGCCGGAGGGGTTGCGGGCCGAGGTTCCGGCGCAGCTCCGCCGGCTCTGGGAGCGTCTGGCCTTCCCGATCGGCGACGGCGTGGCCGACGGCTCGATCCGCCCGGTCGATCCGACGATCGCCGCCCAGGTGGTGAGCAGCGCGGTCGACGCGGCCTGCGACCTGCCGCGCTGGTGCCCCTCGGTCGGCCCGGACAACGCGGCGGACCTGTTCGCGCGCCCGCTCTTCCTCGGGATCCTGACGGCGGGGTGAGGTGCGGGGAATCCCGACCGCGCCCCCCGGACCTTCGCCACCGAGCGCCTGCTCAATAGCCCTTGGCGGCGATCGCCTCCGACCACGTGACCGCACGCTTGGCCATGCCGATGTGCTGGCGCTCGTAGAGCCGGCCCTCGAGCTTGATCGCGCCGCGGCGGGCGTTCTCCGGCGCGTTGAAGGCGTCGATCACCAGGCGGGCGCGGCGCACCTCCTCCTCGGTCGGCGCGAAGGAGGTGTTGGCGGGCTCGAGCTGGTTGGGATGGATCAGCGTCTTGCCGTCGAAGCCGAGGTCGCGCGACTGGCGGCACTCGACCCGGCAGCCCTCGACGTCCGAGATGTCGTTCCAGACGCCGTCGAGGATGGTCAGCCCCTCCGCCCGGGCCGCCGCCAGCGCGAACATGATCCAGGGCAGCATCGGGACACGGCCGGGCACGAGCTGCGCCCAGGTGTCCTTGGCGAGATCGTTGGTGCCGAGCACGAAGCAGGTCAGCCGGGTGCGGCGGTCGCGGCGGGCCTGGGCGATCTCCTTGATGTTCAGGATCGCCGCCGGGGTCTCGATCATCGCCCAGACGGCGATGTCCTCGGGGGCGTCGAGCGCCTCGAGGTGGTTGGCGATGCTCTCCAGCACGGCCGGCGAGGACACCTTCGGCATCAGGATCGCGTCCGGCCCCGCCTCGATCGCGGCGCGCAGATCCGCCTCGCCCCAGGGCGTCTGGGGGGCGTTGACGCGGATCACGAGCTCCCGGTCGCCGTAGCCGCCGCCCTTGACCGCGGCGCAGACCTGCTCGCGGGCGAGTTCCTTCTCCTCGGGCCCCACCGCGTCCTCGAGGTCGAGGATCAGGCTGTCGGCCGGCAGCGTCCTGGCCTTCTCGAGGGCCCGGGCGTTCGAGCCCGGCATGTAGAGGACGCTGCGGCGGAGGCGGAGGTCGGTCATCGGCATTCCCTGCGCGGGGCGGTTGTTCTGTGCGCTGCACCATAGTGCAATGCTCCGTCGGCGCCACCGGCCAGAGGTCGGAGGCTCGAGAATCGGCATCGATTGACACGCGGCGGCCGTGCGCGCCCTCGCGGTCGCGGCCACGCTCCGGCCACCTTCGCCCCGCAAGGGCGCCCCCGACACCAGGGGGTATTGCCATGAAGACGATCCTGTGCGGCCTCGCGCGAACCGCGTTCCTCGCCGCCCTGCTGGCCGCGCCGCTCGCACGGCCCGCGGCCGCCGCCAGCAACACCACGGTCGGCGTCGGCTCGGGCGCGGTGGCGGGCGCCCTCGTGGGCGGGCCGATCGGCGCCGTGGCGGGGGCGATCGTCGGCGGCGTGGTCGGCGCCTCGACGGAGCGGCCGCGCCGCTATCGCCGGGCCCGCGCGCGCCGCAGCGCCCTCCCCGTCCGGCCCGTGGCGCAGCGGACGGCGCCGCAGCGGGCCCTCAGTCCCACCCTCTCGCCGACCGTCTCCGCCGAGCCCGCGACGGCGAGCGCCCGCCCGGCGAGCACGGGATCGGCCGGACGGCGCTGGACCGACCCGCGCTGAGGCGCGGCTTCAGGCGGGCGCCCCGTCGAAGGTCCGGCGCGCGAGGCCCGGATAGGCCAGCGCCTGGCCGATCCCGCGGGCGGCGAGGAAGCTCAGGAAGGCGAGCCAGAGCCCGGCATTGCCGAGGCCGAGGCCCTGTACCAGCACCAGCGTCGCGCAGTAGGCGACGAGCGCGCCGAGCATCAGGTCGCGCATCGCCCGGGTCCAGGTCGCGCCGATATAGATGCCGTCATACGCGAAGGGCAGCGCCGCCACGCAGGGGGCGAGCGCCGCCAGCGGCAGGTAGCGGTAGGCCACCGCGCGCACATCGGCGCTCGTCGTCACGAAATCGACGAAGGCGTGGCCGAGCCCGAGCGCGATCAGGCTCACCCCGGCGCCGAAGCCGAGGCACCAGCGCAGGCTCAGGCGGGCGGCCTTGCGGAAATCCGCCTCGTCCCGCGCGCCGATCGCCTGCCCGCACAGGGCCTCCGCCGCGGTGGCGAAGCCGTCTAGGAAGAAGCCGCCGATCAGGAAGAGATTCCACAGCACCGCGTTGGCGGCCAGCACCGCGTCGCCCTGGCGGGCGCCCAGCGCCGAGAACAGGACGATGCCGGCCACCAGCGCCAGCGTGCGGATCACCACGTCGCGGTTGACGGCGAGCGTGCGGCGGAGCGCGGCCGGATCGCGGATGTCGGCGAGCGGCACCCGGAAGGGTCGCGCACCGAGGCGCCGCAGCACGGCGAGGCCGAGGACGAGCCCGGCGGCCTCCGCGCAGAGCGTGGCCAGCGCCGCCCCGGCGATACCGAGATCCAGCCCGAGCACGAGAGCGAGCGTGAGCGCGATGTTCACCGCGTTGATCGCGACCTGAAGCAGCAGCCCGAGGTCGGTGCGCCCCCGCCCGAGCACCGAGCCCAGCACCGCGAAGTTCGCCAGCACGAAGGGCGCCGAGAAGATCCGGATGTGGAAATAGGTGGCGAGCCCCGCCTGCACCGCCGCGCTCGCCCCGCTGATCGCGACGGCGAGCGCGGCCAGCGGCACCTGCAGGACCACGAGGGCGAGGCCGGCGAGCAGGCCGGCGGCAAGCGAGCGGGCGAGTGCGCGGTCGACCTCCGCCGCGTCCCGCGCGCCCACGGCCTGCGCGGTGAGCCCGGCGGTGGCCATGCGCAGCGCGCCGAAGGACCAGAAGATCGCGTCGAAGATCACGGCACCCAGCGCGATGGCGCCGAGCGCCGCCGCGTCGCCGAGCCGTCCGATCACTGCGGCTCCGACGAAGCCCAGCATCGGCGTGGTGATGTTGGCGAGCGTCATCGGCAGCGCGAGCGCGAGAACGCGCCGCCCGTTCACGGGCGAGGGAGCCGACGAGGGCGCGGACAAGGATGGGGACACGGGTCAGTTCCCGGCGGACGACACCCCAGGTTAGCGGAACGGCCGCGATTCGGGCGTGCGCGGATCGGACGGCAGCCTTGCGCCTCCCGGGGCCCGCTGCCACAAGCCGGCCCCAGCACCCAGTCCGAGCCACCGACCAGCGGAGCGCCGCGCGATGACCTCTGCCCCGACCTCCGCCGAGACCGCGGGCGCCCTCACGCCCGAGGCCGTCCTCGCCGAGTTCCGCGACGCCGGCGCGCTGCTCGAAGGCCACTTCATCCTGAGTTCGGGCCTGCGCTCGCCGGTCTTCCTCCAGAAGATGGCGATCTTCTCCGAGCCGCCGCGCACCGAACGGCTCTGCCGGGCGCTCGCCGCGGCGATCCAGGCCCGGTTCGGGCGGATCGACATCGTGGTCTCGCCCGCCATCGGCGGCATCGTGCCGGGCTACGAGACGGCCCGCCACCTCGGCGCCCGGGCGATCTTCGTCGAGCGCGAGCCCGGCGCCCCCTTCACCCTGCGGCGCGGCTTCCAGATCCCGACGGGCCAGCGCGCGGTGATCGTCGAGGACATCGTCACCACGGGGCTCTCCGCGCGGGAATGCCTCGCGGCCATCCAGGGCGAGCCCGGCGAGATCGTCGGCGCCGCCTGCCTGATCGACCGCTCTGGCGGCCGCGGCGAGATCGGCGTGCCGCTCGTGTCGCTCGTCGCCCTCGACATCCCGACCTATCCGGCCGACGCCCTGCCCCCGGACCTCGCCGCGATTCCGGCCGTGAAGCCCGGCAGCCGGGCGATGCCGCAGCCCTGACACGGTTTCCGGTCGATGGGTTCGGCCCTGTGAGGTGAACCGCGCCGTGCCCCCTCTCCCATAGGAAGAGGGTTGGGGCGAGGGGTATGACGTATCAGGACAGCGCTCGGCATCGATGCGCGTCCAGGGCTACGCTTTCTCCAGCGACGCCATACCCCTCACCCGGCTTTCTGCGAAAGCAGACCTCTCCCTACAGGAGAGGGGCCCGCGCTTCGTCCTGAGACGATGCGTTAGACCGAAAAAATCAATCGGAAATGGTATGAGACCTGCAAGTCCGCGAACGTTCGGCGGTGGATATTAATCATCCGAGTCGAAACGGCCTATTCACCGGAGATGCGGGCACGATCCATTATCGAATCCCCCGCCAGAATTCGCCTCGCAAGCGGTTCGAGCGGCCGAATGCCCGGCGCGACCCAGCGTCGGCATGGGGTTGGAACGGTGGAGGTGAATGTGTTCGTGGCGCAGCAACGCGGTCGATCGCTGATGTCCCTGGCACTCGACGAGGCGCTGTACCGCCTCGTCAGCGCCCTGCAGCGCCGCTCCCTGCGCAAGGGCATGTTCGGCACGCCGATGATCGTCTCATCCTCGGACCTCATCGGCCACCGCATCATCTCCACCGGCCATTTCGAGTCGCGCGAGATCGAGGGGTTCGACTTCATCCTCGCCGATCCGCGGGGCGCCATCGGCGAGGACATCGACTGGACCGGAAGCTTCGTCGATGTCGGAGCGAATATCGGCATCTACAGTATCCGCTACGGCGCGCGGTTCGAGCGGACATTCGCCGTCGAGGCGAACCCGCTGACGTTCGATATCCTCAAGGCCAATCTCAGCCTGGCCGACGTCGGCACGGTGACGCCGATCTGCTCGGGTGCGTCCGACCGGCAGGGTACGGCCTCCCTTCAGGTCCCGACCGCGGGCTTGCTCGGCTGGGCCCGGCTCGGCGAGGACATCGACTGGCAGGCGCGCTCCGTGACCATCCCGGTCGCCCCGCTCGACGATCTCCTCGACGCGCAGGGCCCGCGCAGCCGCGTCAGCCTGATGAAGATCGACGTCGAGGGCCACGAGCGCCAGGTTCTCCTCGGCGCGCGACGGATCCTGGAACGGGACGCGCCGGTCGTGTTCTACGAGGCCCTGTCCGGCGCCGACGGACAGGCCTGCAGCCGCATCCTCCTCGACGCGGGCTACGACGGCTTCTTCACGCTGAAGCGCCCCCTGAACGTCCTCGCGCCCTGGCGCGCGCAACCCGTCCGCTTCGAGGCCGTCGATCCCGCGCGCATCGATGCCGCGCCGCTGATCTGCGCGATCAAGCGCGGCGCCGCGAAGGCGGTCGCCTGAGACGTCCGCGGCGGGACGGACCGTACTTGACTTGCCGCGTCGGCGGGCGCCATGCTCGATGCGGCAAGTCGATCAGCGATGCCGCGCGGAAGCCCAACTATCCGAACAAGATTCGATGCGGCGGATCGCCCGATCCGAACGCATGGGCGCCACATCAATCAATTATGACTTGAGGTTGTTCGACATTGCCGAACTAGAATTTTATGTCACGCGATAAGATATTATTCCGAGAAGGCTCAACATTTTATGTCGCTCCTCCAACGCAGCGCGCTCTTCATCGACGGCGCCAATCTCTACGCCACCACCAAGGCGCTGGGCTTCGACATCGACTACAAGCGCCTGCTGAAGGAGTTCCAGAGCCGCGACAATCTCATCCGGGCGTTCTACTACACGGCCATGGTCGAGGATCAGGAATACTCCTCGATCCGCCCGTTGATCGACTGGCTTGACTACAACGGCTACCGCGTCGTCACGAAGCCCGCGCGCGAGTTCACGGATTCGATGGGCCGGCGCCGGTTCAAGGGCAACATGGATATCGAGCTTGCGATCGACGCGCTCGAACTCAGCCCCCACATCGACCACATGGTTCTGTTCTCGGGCGACGGCGACTTCCGCTCGCTGGTCGAGGCGATGCAGCGGCGCGGCGTGCGGGTCACCGTGATCTCGACCATCCAGACCCAGCCGGCGATGATCGCCGACGAGCTGCGCCGGCAGGCCGACGAGTTCGTCGACCTCGCCTCGCTGATGCCGAAGATCGGCCGGGACCCCGGCGAGCGCCCGGCCCGCGCCCCGGTCGATCGCGGGCCGCGCGGCAATCCCGGCCTGGAGAGCCGCTACGGCATCCGTCAGGCCGGCGATCAGGCGGACGGGGAGTAAGTAGGCTCCCTCACACGACCTCCGGTCGCCGGGTTCGGCCGCGTGCGGTGAACCGCGCCCTGCTCCCTCTCCCATAGGGAGAGGGTTGGGGTGAGGGGTATGACGTGTCAGGACGGCGCTCGGCATCGACGCGCGTTCAGGGCGCCGCCTACTCTGGGAGTGTCATACCCCTCACCCGGCTTTCTGCGAAAGCAGACCTCTCCCTATGGGAGAGGGGACCCGCGCTTCGTTCCGAGACGATGCGTCAGACCGCCCCCATCAACCGGGAACGGTATCCTACGGCTTCCGATCGGTGGGTTCGGCCGCGGGCGGCTAACCGCGCCAAGCCCCCTCTCCCATAGGGAGAGGGTTGGGGTGAGGGGTATGACGTGTCAGGACAGCGCTCGGCATCGACGCGCGTTCAGGGCTACGCTTCTTCCGGCGACGTCATACCCCTCACCCGGCTTTCTGCGAAAGCAGACCTCTCCCTACGGGAGAGGGGACCCGCGCCTCACGCTGCAGCGGAGTGCATGCTGCCATCACGTGATCGCCCTGCCGCTCGCGGAGGCGCGCGCGTCCGGGCCGGTCAGCCCTTGTCCCGCATCAGCCGCGCCTTGTCGCGCTGCCAGTCGCGCTCCTTGACGGCCTCGCGCTTGTCGTGGGCCTGCTTGCCCTTGCCCAACCCTAGCTCGACCTTCGCCCGACCGCTCTCGTTGAAGTAGATCTTCAACGGGACCACCGTGTAGCCCTGGCGCTGCGTGGCGCCGATGAGCTTGTCGATCTGGCGGCGGTGGAGCAGCAGGCGGCGCGGGCGCTTGGTGTCGTGGTTGAAGCGGTTCGCCTCGAGATATTCGGGGATGTAGGCGTTGAACAGCATCAGGTCGCTGCCCGACGGGCCCGCATAGGCCTCGCCGATCGTCGCCTTGCCGTTGCGCAGCGACTTCACCTCGGTGCCGGTCAGCGAGATACCGGCCTCGAGCGTGTCCTCGATCGCGTAATGGTAGCGCGCGGCGCGGTTGTCCGCGACCACGCGCCGGTTCGGTTCGGGCTTCGGGGCCATCGGCGTCCTTGTCTCAGCCCTCGATCAGACCGGCGTGACGGAGCGCCGCGTCGACGATCCGGCGCGTCCCGTCCGAGACCGGGACGAGGGGCAGCCGCACATCCTCGCCCATCAGGCCGAGGCGCGCCAGCGCGTACTTCACGGGCGACGGGTTCGACTCGGCGAACAGGCCGGTCTGGAGCGGGAACAGCCGGTCCTGCAGGTGCAGCGCGCGGGCGTAGTCGCCCGACAGCGAGGCCTCCTGCAGGTCGGCGCAGAGGCGCGGCGCGACGTTGGCCACCACCGAGATGCAGCCGTGGCCGCCCTGCGCATTGTAGCCGAGCGCCGTCGCATCTTCGCCCGAAAGCTGGATGAAGCTCTCGCCCATCGCCTGGCGCTGGGCGCTGACGCGGTCGATCTTGGCCGTGGCGTCCTTCACGCCGGCGATGTTCTTGAGCTCGGAGAGGCGCGCCATGGTCTCGACGCTCATGTCCACCACCGAGCGCGGCGGGATGTTGTAGATGATGATCGGGATGCCGACCGCGTCGTTCACCGCCTTGAAGTGGGCGTAGAGGCCGTCTTGGGTCGGCTTGTTGTAGTAGGGCGTGACGACGAGCACCGCGTCGGCGCCGGCCCGCTCCGCGTGCCGGGCCCGCGCGACCGCCTCGGACGTCGAGTTCGAGCCCGCACCCGCGATCACCGGCACGCGGCCGCGCGCCTCGTCGATGCAGGCCTCGACCACCCGGTCGTGCTCGGCATGCGTCAGGGTCGGGCTCTCGCCGGTGGTGCCGGTCGGCACCAGCGCGTGCGTGCCCTGCTCGATCTGCCAGGCCACGAACTTTCGGAAGGCGGCCTCGTCGAAGGCACCCTCGCGGAAGGGGGTGACCAGGGCGGTCATCGAGCCCCGGAGGCGGCGCGCTGTCTCGGTCATCGTCTCGTGTCCCGGACGGCCCTGCCGTCCCTCCCGTGCGGCGCCGCGGCAGCGGCGCCGGCGGGCAGACATAGGGCTTCCGCAATCGCCGCGCAAACAGCCTCCGGGCCACGGTTAAGCACGTGTTAACGAGCTTGGCCGGAACCTGTGGCATGACGACTCCCGCAAGCTTGAGTGGAGGGGAGTGATCCGATCCATGAGCCGCCCCCTGGCGTCCCCGGTGTCCATCGCGCGCACGACCGCCGCGCTCCTCGGCCTCGCCCTCACGGGCGGCGTGACGCTCGGGGCGCCGCCCGACCTGCGCGGCACCGACACGCCGGCCGCCTCGCAGCCGACGCCGCCCGCGAGCGACGCGGCGGCACCCTCCGGCCTGCTGACGGATGCAAAACCCCTCGACCCGGCCGCCGCGGACGCGCTGAAGATCGAGCCGAGGAGCGCCGAGGACGAGAGCGCCAAGCCCGCGCAGCGGCTGCCGGCCGGCACCGCGGCCTACGCCTCGGCCGATCCGGACGCGCCGGTCGTCTTCCCGCTGCCCGATGCGGGCGTGTCGCCGGCCGCCCCCCTGCCCGAGGTGCCGGACCCCGCGGCCGCCGCGAAGGCGGGCGGCGTCGACGTCACCCTGCTCAGGCAGGCGATCGAGCTCTACCGCAAGGGCAAGGTCGCGGACGGCGACCGCCTGCGGGACCAGTTCGAGGATCCGGCCGCGCGGGCGCTGCTCGAGTGGATGGCGATCCGCGCGGGCGCGGGGATCGGGTTCGAGCGCACCGTCGCCTTCACGCGGCAGAACCCGGACTGGCCGGCGGGACCGCTGCTGCGCCGCCGGGCCGAGGAGGCGCTGCTCTCCGAGCGCAAGAGCCCGGCGACCGTGCGGGCCTTCTTCGGCGCGGCGCGGCCGGCGAGCGCCCCCGGCAAGTTCGCCCTGGCGCTCGCCTTCCGGGCGGACGGGCTTGAGGCGGACGCCGCCGACCTCGTGCGCGACCTCTGGCGCTCCGAGACCTTCGGCAAGAGCCTGGAGGCGAAGGTGATGGACGCCTTCCCGGGCGTGCTCACCCGGATCGACCACCGCTACCGCATGGAGCGGGCGTTGCTGAAGGAGGACTGGGACAGCGCGGGCCGCGCCGCCGCCTACGCGGGCGGCAGCTACGCCAGCCTCGTGCGGGCGCGCCGGGCGGTCGAGGACAAGAGTTCGGGCGCCGCCGCGGCGCTCGCCGCCGTGCCCCCCTCGCTCCGCAACGACGCCTCCTACATCCTGTCGCGGGCCCAGTGGTTCCGCCGCGCCGACAAGGCGGCCGAGGCCGCCGCGGTACTCGCCACCGCGCCCGCCAACCCCGACGTGCTGGTGGACGGCGATGAGTGGTGGGTGGAGCGCCGCATCGTCGCCCGCAAGCTCCTCGATCTCGGCGACGCGCGGACCGCCTACGCGGTGGCGGGCGGCCACGCGGCGCGGACCCCCGAGAAGCGCATCGAGGCCGAGTTCCACGCGGGCTGGATCGCGCTGCGCTTCGCGGGCGACCCGGCCTCGGCCGCGACGCACTTCGCGGAGGCCGCCCGCGCCGCCGAGACGCCGATCTCGCTCGCGCGCGCCGCCTACTGGCAGGGCCGGGCCGCGGACGCGCTCGGCCAGCCGGAGCCCGCCAGGGACTTCTACGCGCGGGCCGCCCAGCAGCCGATCGCCTATTACGGGCAACTGGCCCGGGCGAAGCTCGGCCAGACCCGCCTGGCGCTGCGCGCACCTGCCGACCTCGACGGCACCGCCCGCGCCGCCTTCGACGACCGGCTCTGCGTGCGGGCGCTGCGGCTGCTCGGCGCCGCCTCGCTGAAGGAGCTGGCGCTGCCGCTCTACATCGACACGGCCCAGCGCCTGACGGATCCGGCCGAGCTGCAGGCGCTCGGCGACCTCGCGGTGGAGATGAAGGACGCCCGCGCCCTCGTCGCCATCGGCAAGCTCGCGGTGCAGCGCGGCCTGCCGCTCGACGCCCACGCCTACCCGGTGATCGGCATCCCCACCTACGAGACCTACACGGCGGTGCCGCAGGTGGAGCGCGCCATGGTCTTCGCCATCGCCCGGCAGGAGAGCCAGTTCGACCCGCGCGCCCAGTCGGGCGTCGGCGCGCGCGGCCTGATGCAGATGATGCCGGCCACCGCCCAGCGCACGGCGCGCCGCGTGGCGGCGGCCTACGATCAGGATCGCCTGACGAGCGACCCGGCCTACAACGCGCGCCTCGGCCAGGCCCATCTCGGCGAGCTGATGGAGGATTGGCGCGGCTCCTACGTGCTGGCCTTCGCGGCCTACAACGCGGGCGGCGGCAACGTGAAGAAGTGGGTCGACGCCTACGGCGACCCGCGGAAGGGCGAGGTCGACGTGGTCGACTGGGTGGAGCGCATCCCCTTCACCGAGACGCGCAACTACGTGCAGCGGGTGATGGAGAACCTGCAGGTCTACCGCACCCGCCTCGACGGCAAGAGCGCGCTCCTGATCGACGGCGACCTGAAGCGCGGGGCGCGGTAGGGTCTGTCGCCCGGCGCGTTCCGCCGGTTGCCGCGGCAACGACGAATCGGGAGAGGCCGCGGGGCGTGCGGGTTCGCCGTAGCCGCGTGCCTCACACCCCCACCAACCCCCGCGCGGCCTCCATCCGCTGCCCGGCGAGCGCGACGTCGATGTCCGGCGCCCGTCGGCCGATGGCGAGCGCCCCGTCGAGGATGGTGCAGGCCTCGGCCCAGGTTGAGGCGACGAAAGGCGCGGCCCCCTCCGCCACCTCCGCGGCGCAGCGCGGGTCGGCCCCCGATCGCACGGCCGCCATGGCGGTCCGGGCCACCGCCGCGGCGCGCGCGCCCTCGACCCAGCGCCGCGCTTCCGCCGCGCCCTGCGCCCGCAGGCCCCCGGCCCATTCGGCCGCCCGCGCGGCGTCGAGCGCCGAGCCGAGATCGGAGGCCGCGACGCATCGCGCCGCGACGGCGTCGAGGCCGGCGAGCGCGCAGAGCGGTGCGAGGATCAGCCGAATGCTCGCCTCGGCGAGATACGCAGTCCGCGCCGCCTCCACCTCCGGACGGTCGGCCGAGCCCGAGAGCCGCAGCACGAAGGCCATCAGGCGCGGGCGCTCGGAATCGGGCATCGCGTCGTTGAGGCCGAGCGCGTAGGCGGCAAGCGGCGGGGAGAAGCAGGGCGGGCAGTCGGCGCTGGAGCGGATCGCCCGGTAGGGCAGGCCCGCGGCGACGATCGCCGCCTCGTTGATGCAGGTGCCGCCGTCCGGACCCGGGAAAGGGTGGGAACCCGCGAGCAGGCGCCAGTTTAGGATGTGATCGAAGCCGCGCAGATCGAATCCGGCCATGCTCGCCCCGGCATTGCGGCCCGCCGCTGCGGGACAGGCGCGGAGCGTGCCATGCCGGGACGGGTTTGGCGAGTGCGGCTCAGGCGCCGCCCGCGCCGAGGGCGAGGCCCGTGAGCATCGCGAGGCCGAGCACCAGCACGAAGGCGGCGGCCAGGAGTTCGAGGAGGCCGACCGCGACCGTGCCGGCCTGCCCCCGGCCTCCGGCCAGACGCAGCGCCGCGCCCTTGGCGAAGACCGCGAGGCTCGCGAGCGCGCTCGTGGTGAGCGCGGTGCCGAGCGCCATGGCGAGCACCGCCAGCACGCCCGCGCCGAGCATGCCCTGGGACAGGGCGAAGACGAGGAGCAGCACCGCGCCCGCGCAGGGGCGCGAGCCCGCCGCCAGCACGACGCCGGCCAGCGCCCGCCAGGACTCGCCGCCCCGCGGCGGCGCGATGTCGTGCGCACAGCCCGGCCCGCACGCGGCCGGACCGACGCCCCCGAGCTGCCCGGCGAGACGTCCGGCCTTGCGCCAGGTGAGCGCGAGCCCGACGAGCGCGACCATCGCGAAGCTCGCCGTCTCGATCAGGGTGCCGGCCCGCGACATCGCGGCGGCGGTGGCGCCGAGGATCAGGCTGCCGACGCCGACGATCGCGATCGCCACGAGGGCTTGCAGGAAGGCCGCCGCGAAGCTCAGCGCGCAGCCGCGCCGCAGCGCCCGCTCGCCCGCCACGATGTAGCCCGCGATGACCGCCTTGCCGTGGCCGGGCCCGGCCGCGTGGAAGACGCCGTAGGCGAAGCCGATGCCGACGAGCGGGCCCCAGCCGCCCCCCGCCTTCAGGGCGGACAGGGCCGCCTGCAGGCTGCGGGAGAAGCTCGACTGGACGGCCAGCAGCCAGCCGCCGAGGCCGGCCGCGTCCGGGGCCACTTCCCGGAAACCGATGCCGAAGGGCGAGCGCGGCGGCGGGGCGGCGATGGTCGGCGCCACGAGCCAGGCCTGCGCGGCAACGAGGAGACCCGCTGCCGCCACGGCACCCGCGACGAGGGCGAGCCGCAGGACCGGGCGCCCCCGCGGCGGCTCGGAGACCGCGACGCCTACGGACACGCGACGAGGACCCGCTGGGCGAACTGCACCCCGTAGGTGGAGGCGGCGGTGAGCGCCTCGAAGAAGGCCTCGGTCATGCCCGGCTTGCCGGCCTCGGCGGTCTTGGTCTCCGGCGCCTTGGGCCGGGTGATCGTCGCCGCGCAGCCGGCGGGCGCACCCGCGAGCTTGGCGGCGTCGGCGCCCTCCGCGAGACCGAAGGAGACGAAGTAGGTCGGATCGTAGACCTCGAGCGCGAGGACGCCGCGGCCCTGCGTGACCGGCGCCTTGAGGGGCAGCAGGAAGCTCATGGTGAGGGCGTCGCCCTCCATCGCCATGCGGGGCTCGGCCGGATCGGCGAAGGCCTGCTCCTTGCCGCCGACCTTCAGCTTGGTGAAGTAGCCGAACTCGGCGAGCCCCTTGGTGTTCTCGGCCGCGAGGTCCGCGAGTTCGTCCGGGGTGAGCTTGCCGTCGCCGTTCTTGTCGAGTCCCTGGGTCACGAAGGCCGAGTAGGCCGGGTCGAAGCTCCAGCTGTGGCGGATGCCCGTGACCTGGCCCGAGGCGTAGGCGACCTCGGCCCTGGCCGTCACCCAGACATGCGGGTGCGCCGCGGCCGGGGTGATCGCGAGGGCGAGGAGCGCGGCGAGCGCGAGGAGGGCGGGCGCGGCATTCGGCATCGGGTCGGACGCTCGCGGGCTCTGGTGAAGGATCGGTTAACGCCGATGCGCGCGCTCTGGGGCGAAAGCGAGGCGTTCCGATCCGTCAGCCCGGGATCCCGAAGGGCCGGAGGTCCGTCGGCGGGGTCCTGGAGCAGCGCTCCGGGATCGGCTCTGCCGAACCGCCAGGGCCGGAACCAGACCCCTTGCCTGGACCCGCGAGAGGCCTCGGGCCTCTCGGCACCGGGACCGCGCCTCTCAGTGCTGGAGGATCTTCGACAGGAAGGTCTGGGCGCGCTCGGAGCGCGGCTTCCCGAAGAAGTCGTCCTTGTGGGCGTCCTCGACGATCTCGCCGCGGTCCATGAAGATCACCCGGTCGGCGACCTTCCGGGCGAACCCCATCTCGTGGGTCACGACCATCATGGTCATGCCCTCCTTGGCGAGTTCCACCATCACGTCGAGCACCTCGCCGACCATCTCGGGGTCGAGCGCCGAGGTCGGCTCGTCGAACAGCATCACCACCGGGTTCATGGCGAGTGCCCGGGCGATCGCCACGCGCTGCTGCTGGCCGCCCGAGAGCTGGCCCGGGAACTTGTGGGCGTGGGCCGAGAGGCCGACGCGGGCCAGGAGATCGAGGCCGCGCTTCTTCGCGTCCTCGCCGCCGCGGCCCAGCACCTTGCGCTGGGCGATGGTCAGGTTGTCGGTGATCGAGAGGTGCGGGAACAGCTCGAAGTGCTGGAACACCATGCCGACGCGGGAGCGGAGCTTCGGCAGGTTGGTGGACTTGTCCATCACCTTTGTGCCCGCGACCGTGATCTGGCCCTTCTGGAAGGGTTCCAGCGCGTTCACGGTCTTGATCAGCGTCGACTTGCCCGAGCCGGAGGGGCCGCAGACGACGACCACCTCGCCCTTGGCGACGCTGGTGGTGCAGTTCGTCAGCACCTGGAAGTCGCCGTACCATTTGCTGACGTTGTCGATGGCGATCATCGTCTCGCCCGTGCGGGCGACGGGCGCGACGAGGTTGCCCTGCTGCAGGCCGGCATCCTGCGGTGCCTGGCCGGCGGGGGCGGCGGGGGTTCCGGCGGTCGGGGCCGGCATCGGCGTGGAGGTCATGGGCGATCCCCTGAGACGGCGCTGACGGTCAGCGGATGATGGCGACGCGGGCCTGCAGGCGCCGCACCAGGAACGAGGCTGCGAGGCAGACCGCGAAGTAGACCACGGCCGCGAAGACGTACATCTCGACGAGACGCCCGTCGCGCTGGGCGACCTTCGAGGCGGCGCCGAGGAAGTCGGTGAGCGAGAGCACGTAGACGAGCGAGGTGTCCTGGAAGAGCACGATCGTCTGCGTGAGAAGGAGCGGCAGCATGTTGCGGAAGGCTTGCGGCAGCACGACGTTCTGCATCGACTGCCAGTAGTTCATCCCCAGCGCCGAGGCCGCGGCCGTCTGCCCCTTGGGGATCGACTGGATGCCCGCGCGCATGATCTCGGAGAAGTAGGCCGCCTCGAACAGCGTGAAGGTGATCAGCGCCGACGGGAAGGCACCGACCTGGATCGGCGTCGAGGCGCCGGTCACGTAGGCGCCGATATAGGGCACCAGGAAGTAGAACCAGAAGATGACGAGCACGAGCGGCAGCGAGCGCATCAGCTCGACATAGACCTTGGCCACGTGCTTCAGCCCCGGCACGCCGGAGAGGCGGGCCATGGCGATCAGCGTGCCGAGCACGATGCCCATGCCGGCCGCCATGGCGGTCAGCGAGAGCGTGAAGACCATGCCCTGCCCGAACAGGTAGGGCAGCGACGAGGTGATGACGCTGAAGTCGAAGTTCGAGAGCATCAGCGCTGTCCCGGGATCGCCACGGAGCGCTCGATGAACGAGGCCGCCGTGATCACGACGAGATTGATGAGGACGTAGAGGATCGTCGCGGCCGTGAAGGCCTCGAACACTTGGAAGGAGAATTCCTGCATCGAGCGCGCCCGGGCGGTGAGCTCCAGGAGGCCGATGGTGAGCGCGACCGAGGTGTTCTTGAGGTTGTTCAGGAACTCGGAGGTCAGCGGCGGCAGGATGATGCGGTAGGCGTTGGGCAGGAGCACGTAGCGGTAGGTCTGCGCCACGGTGAAGCCCATCGCGGTGCCGGCCATGCGCTGGCCGCGGGGAAGCGCCTGGATGCCGGCGCGAACCTGCTCGGCCACGCGCGAGGCGGTGAAGAAGCCCAGGCACACCACGCCGGTGTAGAAGGGCGCGTTGGGCAGCTGCTTGAGCCAGGTGCCCCAGGCCTGCGGCAGAACCTCCGGCAGGACGAAGTACCAGAGGAACATCTGCACCAGCAGCGGGATATTCCGGAAGAGCTCGACATAGGCCGTGCCCACCGCGTTGGCGGCCTTGTTCGGCAGCGTGCGCAGGACGCCGATGATGGAGCCGAGGCAGAAGGCGATCACCCAGGAACAGAGCGCGGTCGCGATCGTCCAGAGGAGGCCCGAGAGCAGCATGTCGGCGTAGGTGCCGGCACCTTCGGGTGAGGGCTCGAGGAAGATGCCCCAGTTCCAGTTGTAATTCATCGCTCTACAGACTTCGCCGCATCGGGGCCGGGAGATCGAGGCTCAGTCGAGCAGGTCCGAGGCGTATCCGCCCGCGAAAACCTCGGCCCGACCCGCGTTCTGCACAGGAACCTCGCGCGGGTGAAGACCCGCGCGAGGGTTTTCAGGCCGGTCGCCTCAGTAGGCGGCCGGATCCGGGCTGTCGCTCGGGGTCTTGAACTGCTTCTCCATCGCCTCGGTCATCGGAAGCTTGAGGTTGATGTCGCGCGGCGGGATCGGCTTGGTGAACCACTTGTCGTAGAGCGCCTTGCCCTCGGGGCTGGTGTAGAGCGCCTTGGTGGCGGCGTCGGCGACCGCCTTGAAGGGCGCGTCGTCCTTGCGCAGCATGATGCCGTAGGGCTCGGGCTTCGAGAGCGCCTCGGTCGAGATCGCGTAGGCGTCGGGCGTCTTCGAGGAGGCGGCGAGCGAGGCGAGGAGCACGTCGTCCATCACGAAGGCGACGGCGCGACCGGTCTCGACCATCAGGAAGGCCTCGGCGTGGTCCTTGGCCGGCAGGATGGTCAGGCCGAGCTTGCGCTCGGTGTTGGCCTCGTTGATCTGCCGGATGTTGGTGGTGCCCGAGGTCGAGACCACGGTCTTGCCCTTCAGGTCCTCGATCGTCTTGAGGTTCGCGTCCTTCTTGGCGACGTACCGGGTCGCGGTGAGGAAGTGCGAGTTGGTGAAGGTCGCCTGCTTCTGGCGGTCGGCGTTGTTCGTCGTCGAGCCGCACTCGAGGTCGATCGTGCCGTTGGCGATGAGCGGGATGCGCGTCGCGGAGGTGACGGGATTGAGCTTCACCTCCATCTTGTCGAGCTTGAGGTGCGCCTTCACCGCGTCGGCGATCTTGTAGCAGATGTCCATGGCGTAGCCGACGGGCTTCTGGTCGGCACCGAGATAGGAGAACGGCACGGAGGAATCGCGGTAGCCGATCGTGATGGCGCCGGTGTCCTTCACCTTCTTGAGGGTTCCGGTCAGATCCTCGGCGCCGGCCGGCGCCGCGAAGAGGGAGGCGCCGAGGGCGAGGCCGAGCGCCACTCCGCGACGGTCGAAACGAACCTGCATTGAAACGAAACTCCTGATCATGCCGAGCGGGCGTCGGCCCACATCGCGGGTGCGCTCGGCCTGCCGATGCGCCTTCGCAATGATGGTGCCGATTTGTGGAACGGGAAACACGCCGGTGAGCCCGGCGCGGCGGTGGCACACGGGAAAGCTCGGCCCCGTCAGCGGCCCGGCGAGAGCGCGGCCGCTCTGGCCGGCGTCGGATCTGCCCAAGATTTCCACCCTGATCGTCCGCTCGCAGCGTCCAGACCGGACTTTTCGCCCGTGCCCCGTGCATCTTGCACATTCCATGGGCGGACGCATCGGGCTTTCCGCGCCGCCTGGGCGACGTTCCAGAGCCATTGTAGGGGGTTGCGCGCCGTGGGCAGAGAAAAGGCCGCCCCCGTTGCCCGGGGCGGCCCTTTGGCTCGCGGCCGGCGACCGGCCTACTGCGTCACCTCGTTGCCCGCGTAGTCGACCACGCCCTTGTCGTTCTTCTTCCAGGTGTACATGACGTAGTCGGGCTTCGTGATGTCGCCCTTCTTGTCGAAGCTGATCGGGCCGAGCACCGTCTGGAAGGGCTTGCCCTCGCGCATGAAGGCCGCGACCTTCTTGGCGTCGGGGCTGCCCGCGCCCTCGACGGCCTGCTTGTAGATCTGCACGGCGGCGTAGGCGTAGAGGGTGTAGGCCTCCGGATCGATGCCCTTGGCCTTGAAGCCCGCGACCACGTCCTTCGCGTTCGGGTTCTTGCGGGCGTCCGGCGGGAAGGTGGTGAGCGTGCCCTCGGCGCCCGGGCCCGCGATGGCCACGAGCTCCTTGTCGACCATGCCGTCGCCGCCCATGAGCGGCGCCTTCAGGCCCTGGTCGCGCATCTGGCGGATGATCAGGCCGGCCTCGGTGTAGTAGCCGCCGAAATAGACGACATCGATGCCGTTCTGCTTCAATTTCGAGACGAGGGCCGAGTAGTCCTTCTCGCCCGGGTTGATGCCCTCGTAGAGCGCTTCCTTGCCGCCCTTGGCCTTGAAGGCCTTCAGCGTCTCGTCGGCGAGCCCCTTTCCGTAGGGGGTCTTGTCGTGGATGATCGCGACCTTCTTGCCCTTGAAGTGCCGGGTCAGGTACTCGCCCGCCACCGCGCCCTGCTGGTCGTCGCGGCCGCAGGTGCGGAAGGTGTTCCAGAGCCCGCGCTCGGTGAACTTCACGTTGGTCGAGGCCGGGGTGACCTCGACGATGCCGGCGTCGGCGTAGACGTCGGAGGCCGGGATCGAGACGCCCGAGTTGAAGTGGCCGACCACGAACTTCACCCCGTCCGAGGCGAACTTGTTGGCGACCGAGACGCCCTGCTTCGGGTCGGAGGCGTCGTCGCCGACCGCGAGTTCGAGCTTCTGGCCCTTGATGCCGCCGGCCTTGTTGATGTCCTCGACAGCCTGGGCGGTCCCGTTCTTGAGCTGGGCCCCGAAGGCGGCACTGTTGCCGGTGATCGGCGCGCCGACGGCGATCTTGAGCTGCGCCTGCGCCGAGCCGGCGCTCAGGAGGCCGAGCGCGAGGCCCGCCAGAAGTGTTGCTCTCATCCCGGTCATCTCCCTCACGTCACACGCGACCGCGCCCAAGCCGGCGCGGCGTGCCTCATGCGTCCGGCCTGCCTGAGCGCGGGGCCCCGGCCTGCCTGCGCGATCATGACCGCCCCGGCGCCCCCTCGGAAGGGCGCTCGCGCCAGGAGAGCGGCGAGGTCCGCTCGTAGAGCCAGCGGTACTGCGTGGTCATCTGGCGGGTGCGGGTGTAGCGGTAGCCGGCCGCGCCGATCAGCATCACCACGGCGGCGTCGACAAGATAGTACTGCGCCGAGAGCAGGGTGCCGGAGAACAGCGCGAAGTGGATGAAGCGCACGGCCGCCGCGACGAGCAGCAGCGCCAGGACGGCGTACGGGAACGGACGCCACGCCCGGGCGACCGCGCGTGCGGCCATCCAGCCGGCCCAGCCGCCCATCACCACGGTGACGAGCCCGAAGAGCCAGATCGATTCCTCCTCGAACAGGATCCCCTGGAGCGCGCTCACGCCGTCGTCGCGGCGCCGTGGCCGCCCTCCAGGTAGGCGGCCTTCACGGCCGGGTCGTCGAGGAGCTGGCGGCCCGTGCCGCTCATGGTGACGCGGCCGTTGACCAGCACGTAGCCGCGATGCGCCAGCTTGAGGGCGTGGTAGGCGTTCTGCTCGACGAGGAAGATCGTCATCCCGTCCTGCCGGTTGAGGTCGCGGATCGCGTCGAAGATGCCCTTCACCACCAAGGGCGCAAGACCGAGCGAGGGCTCGTCGAGGAGGAGGAGCGTCGGCCGGCTCATCAGCGCGCGGCCGATCGCCAGCATCTGCTGCTCGCCGCCCGACATGGTGCCGGCCCGCTGCTGCAGGCGCTCCTTCAGGCGCGGGAACAGGGCGCAGACCCGCTCCAGATCCTGCGCGAACCAGCGCCCGCCGTGCAGGCTCGCGCCCATCTGGAGGTTCTCGAACACGCTCATGCGCGGGAAGACGCGCCGGCCCTCCGGCGATTGGGCGAGGCCGAGCCGGGCGATCCGGTGGGTCGGCAGCCGGGTGATGTCCTCGCCCGCGTAGCGGATCGTGCCCGAGCGGGCGCGCGGCGCGCCGAAGATCGTCATCATCAGGGTCGACTTGCCGGCCCCGTTCGCGCCGATCAGCGTGACGATCTCGCCTCGGCCCACCGTGAGATCGACGCCCCGCAGCGCCGCGACGCTGCCGTAATAGGTCGAGACGTCCTCGATCGCGAGGAGCGGCTCGCCGGCCCGCGCCTGGATGGCCCGGGTCTCCTCGACGAGGACGTTGATGCCGGCGACGCTCATCGTCCGGCCTCCGGGTGCGGCGCGAGGCCCACCTCGGCCTCGACCGCCTCGACCTCCTCGTCCTCGACACCCAGATAGGCCGCGATCACGCGTGGATCCGCCCGCACCTCGGCGGGCGTGCCGTCGGCGATCTTCACGCCGTAATCGAGCACCACGACGTGGTCGGAGATCTGCATCACCACCGACATGTCGTGCTCGATCAGCAGCACCGAGGTGGCGTGCCGGTCGCGGATCAGGCGCAGGAGGTCGTTGAGCTCCGCGCTCTCGCGCGGATTGAGACCGGCCGCCGGCTCGTCGAGGCAGAGCAGGACCGGGTCGGTGCACATGGCGCGCGCGATCTCGAGGCGGCGCTGCGCGCCGTAGGGCAGCGCGCCGGCCGGCTCGTCGGCCCGGGCCAGGAGGTCGATCCGGGCGAGCCAGTCCTTGGCCTTGTCGATCGCGGCGCGCTCGGCGGCCCGGTAGGAGGGCAGCCCCAGAAGGCCCCCGATGGTGAGGCCAGAGGCCCGCATCAGGGGATTGTGCTGGGCCACGAGCAGGTTCTCCAGCACCGTCATGCCGGGAAACAGGCGGATGTTCTGGAAGGTGCGGGCGACGCGGGCGGTGCGGTTCACCGCGAAGTTCGGCAGGCGCTCCAGGAGGTGCACGCTGCCGTCGGGCTGCACCAGCCGCAGCATGCCCTCGGTCGGCTTGTAGAAACCGGTGATGCAGTTGAACACCGTGGTCTTGCCGGCCCCGTTCGGGCCGATCAGCGCCGTGATCTCGCCGGCCCGCGCCTCGAAGGAGAGGTCGTTGACGGCGGTGAGGCCGCCGAACCGCATGGTGAGGTGGGCCACCGAGAGCACCGCGTCGGGCGTCGCGGCGATCCGGGCGGCGGTCTTCGGCGTGGGTGAGAGGAGCGCGCTCATCTAGCCGTGCCCCTCGCTGACATGGGCGCCCGAGATGCCGCGGGCGCGCCCCAGGGAGACCGAGGGCTGCCGCTCCGAGATCAGGCCGCGGGGGCGCCAGACCATCATCGTCACCATGGCGAGGCCGAAGAGCAGCAGGCGGTACTCGTTCGGGTCGAAGCCCTCGCCGAAGACGGCGCTGAGGAAGCCGAGGTTGCGCAGCAGCTCCGGGCCGCCCACCATCGCGACCGCGGCGATGGCCACCCCGATCTGGCTGCCCATGCCGCCCAGCACCACGATCGCCAGGATGATGGCGCTCTCCAGGAAGTTGAAGCTCTCCGGGCTGATGAAGCCCTGGCGCACGGCGAAGAACGAGCCCGCGAAGCCCCCGAAGGCCGCCCCCAGCGCGAAGGCGGTGAGCTTCGTCGCCGTGGTGTCGATGCCGAGCGAGCGGCAGGCGATCTCGTCCTCGCGCAAGGCCTCCCAGGCGCGCCCGATCGGGAGGCGGCGCAACCGCAGGGTGACGAGGTTGGTGAGAAGCGCCAGCGCCAGGATCAGGTAGTAGAGAAACACGACCCGGTGCATCGAGTCGAAGCTCAACCCGAAGCGGGCCGCGAACCCGTCCTCGTCGGCGGTGAAGGGGATGCCGAAGAACGAGGCTCGCGGGATCGACGAGATGCCGGCCGCGCCCCCCGTGACGTCGGTCCAGTTGATCAGCACGAGCCGGATGATCTCGCCGAAGGCGAGCGTCACGATGGCGAGGTAGTCGCCGCGCAGACGCAGGACCGGAAAGCCCAGCACCATGCCCCAGAGGCCCGCGAACAGGCCGGCGAGCGGCAGGCAGACCCAGAAGGACAGGCCGAAGGTCGTCGACAGGAGCGCGTAGGTGTAGGCGCCGACCGCGTAGAAGGCGACGTAGCCGAGGTCGAGCAGGCCCGCGAGGCCGACCACGATGTTCAGGCCCCAGCCGAGCATCACGTAGGTGAGGATCAGGATGCCGAGGTCGATCCAGTAGCGGGCGGGCCCCAGCCCCCCGCTCGCCAGGGTCGCGATCACCGGCAGCGTGAGGGCGAGGCCGAGGAAGGCCCAGAGGGCGAACCCGGAGACCTTCTGGCCGGCCGCCGGCTCGGCGTGCACGGCCTCGGTCGCCTGGGACGGTGCGGGGGTGAGCGCGCGCCGCGCGTCGCGGCGGGCCACCACGAGGCGCTGAGCCAAGCGCAGCACGAAGATGCCGGCGCAGAGGAGGCCGACGAGCGGCCAGCGCGGCAGCAGTTCGAGCCCGGCCGGGCCGGCTTCCGTGCGGTAGCTGACGACCGGCACGCAGAGCGCGAAGGCGACGAGGGCGTAGAGCCCGGCGTCGCGGAGGATGTCCGGCAGGCCGGGGGAGCGGGCGTGCGCCATCAGACCTTCTCGACCTCGGCGCGGCCGAGGATCCCGGAGGGCATGAAGATCAGCACGATCGCGAGGATCGAGAAGGCCGCGACGTCCTTGTACTCGATCGAGAAATAGGCCGACCAGAACACCTCGATCAGGCCGATGATGAGGCCGCCCAGCACCGCGCCCGGAAGCGAGCCGATGCCGCCGAGCACGGCCGCCGTGAAGGCCTTCACGCCCGGCACGAACCCGTCCGAGAACGAGACCGTGCCGTAGTAGAGCAGGTAGAGGACGCCCGCGACGGCCGCGAGCGCGGCGCCGAGCACGAAGGTCAGGGAGATCGTGCGATCGACGTCGATGCCCAGGAGCGCCGCCATCTTGCGGTCCTGCTCGCAGGCGCGCTGCGCCCGCCCGAAGGGCGTGCGCTGGACGAGGTACCAGAAGCCGGTCAGCAGCACCGCGGTCACCGCCATGATCAGGCACTGCTTGTAGGAGAGGAAGACGGTGTAGCTCTCCGATTCCATCAGGGTGATGCCGCCGGACAGCAGCGGCGGCGTCGACTTGTTGCGGGCACCCTGCGCCACCTGCACGAAGTTCGACAGGAAGATCGAGACGCCGATGGCCGAGATCAGCGGCGCGAGCCGGAACGAGCCGCGCAGGGGCCGGTAGGCCACGCGCTCGATCGCCCAGCCCCAGAGGCCGGTGAGGATCATGGCCACCACCAGCACGATCAGGAGCGCCAGCGCGATCGAGCTGATCCCGAGCCATGCGGTCAGGATCAGGAAGACGATCAGCGCGATGAAGCTCGACACCATGAAGACGTCGCCGTGGGCGAAGTTCACCATGCCGATGATGCCGAACACCATCGTGTAGCCGATCGCGATCAGGCCGTAGATCGACCCGAGGGTCAGGCCGTTGATCAGCTGCTGCAGGAAGACTTCCATCGAATCTGTGCCGCTCCTGGCTTGTCTTGCCCGCGCTCGGTGAGCAAGAGGCGTACCGTACCGCTAGGTTTACCGCCAGAGCCCTTCGGTGACGAATGGCGAGAGTCCGCTCCGTCCGCCGAGGACCCATGGTCGCTTTCTGCTTCCCGCTGCCTGTGATCGACCCGTGATCGTGCACCGGCAGAAGTCGCCCGACATCCGCACGGATCGGCGCTCAACATGCCAGATCGCGTGGATACGTGGTGGATACGTGTCAGTGTAAGATGACCTACAGCCCGTGCAACTGCAGCCGTTCCTCCATCTGTTGACACGGCAGCCAGAAGACGGAAAAGCCTGCGGGACGCGCTGCGATTGAGAGCCAGCGCTGCAGGCGATCGGCGAAACCGTCAAGCCTCAGGCTGGCGGATGGTCCCTGCCCGAGGCGAGGATTGCGATGCGGATACTGGTGACCGGCGGCTGCGGCTTCATCGGCTCGGCGCTCGTCCTGCATCTGGTGCAGGATCTCGGGCACGAGGTCGCCACGCTCGACGCGCTCACCTACGCGGCCAACCCGGTCTCGCTGCAGCCGCTGGCCGAGGATTCGCGCCACCGCCTGATCGAGGCCGACATCTGCGACGCGGACGCCGTCCAGGCCGCTTTCGCGCAGGTGCGCCCGCAGGCCGTGATGCACCTGGCAGCCGAGAGCCACGTCGACCGCTCGATCACCGGACCGGGTGCCTTCATCCGCACCAACGTGGTCGGCACCCAGGTGATGCTGGACGCCGCACGCCGCCACTACGAGGGCCTCTCCGGCCCGGACTGGGACACCTTCCGCTTCCTGCACGTCTCCACCGACGAGGTCTACGGCTCGCTGCCCCCCGACGCCTTCTTCACCGAAGCGAGCCGCTACGACCCGCGCTCGCCCTACTCGGCGTCAAAAGCGGCCTCCGACCACCTGGGGCGCGCATGGCACGAGACCTACGGCCTGCCGGTGCTGGTGACGAACTGCTCGAACAACTACGGCCCGCGCCACTTCCCCGAGAAGCTGATCCCGCTGATGATCCTGAACGCGCTGGAGGGTCGGCCGCTGCCGGTCTACGGCGACGGCCTGAACGAGCGCGACTGGATCCA